>Ga0247832_1000134_pt1 | contig 142424 bp, 128 predicted proteins | sample LaCruzMarch2015__10_FD_192407 | JGI IMG/M metagenome (GOLD analysis project Ga0247832, IMG submission 192407) | Freshwater microbial communities from meromictic Lake La Cruz, Castile-La Mancha, Spain - LaCruzMarch2015_4m | ecosystem: Environmental > Aquatic > Freshwater > Lake | place: Spain... | reverse complement strand
CAACTGACCAGGATACCCATCCGAGCGCGGCTGGAAAAAATTGCTCCCTACGGCCATCTTGGGCTAGCCTAGGGGCGTCCGGCTGGCTCTTGGACGGGCCAAAACCGTTTTCACACGGCCTGGACCCCAAGCAGACTCTGTGCGGGTTTGCGATCCATGCGTTGCACCAGAATGCAGAGATGGCCCAACTGTGTGGAAGCGCTGTGCGCCTTGCGCCTAAGAACAAGCTTGAGAGCCACTGATGATCTGACGTATGGTGGCTATCTCGCAAGATTGGACACTCAGGAAGTGGCGGCCCGACATGCCAGATGTATTTGTCTCGTACTCAAGCCAGGACAGAGACAAAGTAAGAACGATCTGCGAAAGCCTTTTAAGCGAAGGCTTTGATGTATTCTGGGATCAGCAAGTGCCTGCAGGGGTCAATTGGGACGCCTGGATTCGCCAAAATTTAAATCAATCAAAATGCGTCATAATACTATGGACGGCTAACTCAATTAAATCTGACAGCGTGCAGCATGAAGTAACAATTGCAAAGCAGCAAGGAAAACTTGTTCCCGCATTTTTGGAGGCAATCAATCCGACAGACATGCCTCTTGGGCTATATAGTTCGCAAGCTGCAAATTTGATTAATTGGTCGGGAGAAAAAATGAACAGTGAATGGAGAAAGCTTGTTCATGGCATTGCCACAAAAGCTACCCCGATATGGGCGCAAAGAATAATAGCGAATATTGAGTCAGAACTTGTAGCTGAGCGCGCTCGTAGAGAAGCCGAAGAGGCTCGTGACAGCATACAGCGAGCGCAAATTATTAAGGAGGCTCAGCTGCAGCAAGGCCTCAAGAGAGAAAGAGATAGTGCGCTCGACGAGATTCGCGCGCTGTTGGCAAAGCATGATGCTTCGAACCAAGAAAGAGATGAAATGTATCGGCGAGCATCTGAGGCCGAGGCCCGCGCAGACAAAGCGGTTCAGATGAACGCTATAGCTGAAATGCGGCTTGATGCGACCGGCCGAGCGCACAGCGTTGCCCTTTTGTGCCTTATGGATTTGGTCCAAATGGATATGCAAAAGTTGGCTCATCGGCTTAAGCCGGGCCTACAAAGCTCAGGCAGAGCATTTGAAGCTGAGGCAATGGCAGCAATCGCCCAATCAATTGCTGAGATACTATCCTTTCAATCGTCACGTCATAAGGCGCAGAAGGTTCTCCACGCGCAAAGACAGTGAACCCATCAAGTCCAAACAACCTCTCAGGAAATCAATCCGATGCTTCCCAATTTCAAAAAGCCTGAAGGCTCTTCACCAACGGAACCCCCGAAGCTGCCGATTGAGCAGCGTGTAAAATTTTTAGAGGACGAGCTGGCAGGGGTTCAGCAGGAGATCAGAAAATTAAATCGAACGCTTGATGAAATCATTTCTGTAAAATTTGAGCCGGAAGTGAAGATTGATGACATTCGCGCCCTGATAGCCGAATTGAGAGCGCTCCGAAGCTAGGCTCTAGGACAACATATCGAGGGCAGTATGTTTCATTGAAGCGTTTTTGAATTAAGCTTGAGCGCCAGGGATTGTCGGCAACGGGCGAAAGCGGTACGTCCGTGACATCGACAACACTGCAACACGGACCGTCTGCGTTTTGGACCGGCAAATGGCCCGGACCGCCGAAAGGACACCGGCGCCGATCCGGTCGGTTTCGAGATTGAACCTTCCGATGGCCACGGTCTGCTCGTCAATCGGTCGCTATCGAGTATTGACCGACCGGTGCCCGTGGGTCACAGCGACGCGGGTGCTGACACCAAGTCGACGAAATGCGCAGGCTCAACGGTCGTGTAGCAAATTTGCAAACAACGGCGACAGGCAACGGGTGCACCGCAGCAACGACTTTTTTGACAGGTCACGGCGGCGATGGCTGCTTGCCGTCTTAAACCGCCCTTGTGCTGATTTTCGAGGAAGGCCAAAAGCGCCATTCAGTGTCGCCATTCCGTCATGAGAGCACACTATTTTACTCAAAATGGAAAGGCCCGGACGCACATGACATCAGTTATCAGAGCGCGGGATCTGATGTCATCGAACGTACTGTCGGTAACACCCGAGACACCGCTCCAGCGAACTGCGCAATTGCTGCTCGAACATGGCATCAGCGCAGTGCCGGTGGTCGAGAATGGTGTGCCCGTCGGTATCATCAGTGAAAGCGACTTGATCGAGCGTCAGCGTCCGGATGGCTTGGCTTGGCAATTTTGGGTCGCGGGTCTACTCGGTCGCCGGATTCATCCGTTCGCCAACAGCCCCAGCGGACGATTTGAATGTGCGGCACGCGACATCATGAGCACGCCTGTCGTGACCGCGAACGAGCACGAAGAAGCGGAAGTACTCATGGACCTAATGGCAAAACACGCCATCAAGCGCATCCTGATCGTGCGCACCGAGCGCCTCGTCGGGATCGTCAGCCGGGCAGACCTTATGAGGTGGTTTGCTCGGCAACCCTACACTGAAAGCGCGACCGACGCCGTTCGGCTCGCGCGATTGGACGCCAAGCTTCGCACGCTGTCGCCACATTCCAAAGGCAGGGAACCGCCATCTGAACAGGTCGCAGACACGGCGGTTTTCACTGCGTCCGCCTTCCGCGAGCATGTTAAACACTATCAATCCGCACTTGTCGCTGAACGGACCAAAGTGCGCCGTAAGGCTGCTGAGCAACGCGCTCAGGAGGTCGACAAAATCCTGAACCGCAGGCTGGACGAGGATAGCTGGCGCCGCGTACTGCTTGCGGCCCATAAGGCTGCCGAACGCGGCGAGACGGAATGGCAGGTCATGCGCATGCCGAGGGAGGTCTGCTCAGACGCCGGCCGCCTGATCAACATATCCGATCCCGGCTGGGGCTCTACACTACGTGGCGAAGCGGCGGATCTCTGGGTGCGCTGGCAAACCGAGTTGCGTCCGCGCGGATTTCGCATGACGGCCCGCGTCCTCGACTATCGCGATGGGATCCCTGGCGACATTGGACTTTTTCTCGTTTGGAAAGCATGACGCGGATTGATTAAAACTTGCCCAGGTCTGAGAAGGGCAGTTTCCAATGATCATCAATAAGCGCCGACTTCGGACCAAAGCCCGATGCGCTTAAACGCTTGAATGGCCAAATTGCGATTCTCACGCAGGTGCAATAGTGAATTGATCTCCCGCACAGCCACCAAAACCAGCCGATCCTGGCGCAAACACTCAAATTTCAGCGGCCATTCATCATCAGAAGCCTGCGCAATACTCCGCGCGACTTCGCGTGCATGTTGGGTCGCAATGTCGTCCTTGAGTGATACCTCAAATTGACATGTCGATGAATATCAGCCCTACCGGCACATGTTGCCCCGCTTAAGCGAGGTTATATTCACAATTCTGGGGCCTTTAGCCCGGCGATTGCCACTTATACCAACGGGCACAAGTTCTGACTTATACCAAACCGCATAAGTTCTGACTTATGCGGTTTGGTATCCGCGCGTGGGGTTGCCTCGCCGGAGGCGATCCTCCAGATCGACGGGGCCACGCGCAAAGCGAAGAGAATACCAGCCCGCAGCCCTTCAAACCAAGAGTCGAAACTTCTGCGGGCTGGTATTATGCCCGTTGGTATGTGCGCGTGGGGTTGCCTCGCCGGAGGCGATCTTCCAGATCGACGCGGCCACGCGCAAAGGAAGGTGAATACCGTCGCGCAGCCCAAGAGCCAATCAATCAAAACTTCTGCGCGACGGTATGACTCATGGAACTGACGGTCTTCGCCATGATGGCTTGTCGCTGCTCCTGAATTGCGATGCCTCTCGCCTCATCGCCGGACTTGTTCCGATGCCGATATGAAACCACGATCGCCAAGCAACCTTGCCATGGCCGACCCGGCAGAATGGCGATCCGAGAGGCATAGGCATTCCGCGGGGTAAATCTTGCACCGCATCAACGATTTGTACGTCTCGCCCAAATCTCAAGCGTATTGATCTGAATCAATACGTTTTTTGGGTTTCACAGAACTGAAACACGACGCGATTAGCCGTGATGCATTGCAGCATTTCGAGGAGGCGTTCTGTGTTCGGTCTTAAAGGCAAGAAGGCTCTTATCGTCGGGGTCGCCAACGAACAATCCATCGCGTGGGGCTGTGCTAAGGCCCTGCACAGCCAAGGTGCTGAACTGGCCATCACGTATCTCAACGACAAGGCGGAGCGCTTCGTGCGGCCGCTCGCCAATCAGCTCGAAGCCTCGATCATCGCGCCGCTCGACGTCTGCGACGACGTTCAAACCGCCAAGCTGTTCGACACGATCCACAAGGACTGGGGGCGCCTCGACGTGCTGGTCCACTCGATCGCCTTTTGCCCCGCAAATGACCTCCACGGACGCGTCATTGACTGCTCACGCGAGGGCTTCGGCCTCGCCATGGACATTTCGGTGCACTCGTTCCTGCGCATGATCCGACTGGCCGAGCCACTGATGGCTGGCGGCGGCACCTGCATGACAGTGACGTTCTACGGCGCGGAGAAGGTCGTCGATCACTATAACGTCATGGGTCCGGTCAAGGCCGCGCTCGAGTCCGTGACACGCTATGCCGCCGCAGAACTCGGCGGCAAAGGGATCCGCGTTCATGCTCTGTCGCCGGGACCGCTGAAAACCCGCGCGGCGAGTGGCATCGACCACTTCGACGAACTCATGCAACGGACGGCGGAACGGACGCCGACCCATCATCTCGCCTCGATCGAAGATGTTGGCGCATGCGCAGCCTTCCTGGCGAGCCCGGCGGCGGCCAACCTTACCGGGGGCATCCATATGATTGACGGCGGTTACAATCTGGTCGGTTGAGCAAAGGGAAGCAAACATGTCGACGGAACACACACCACGTCCTGGCTCCGAGACCGCCAAGGCTTCGATGGCCGCGCTCGGCAGCCAACTGCAACTTCTGCAGACCGCGACCAAGTTGCACGCCGAACGCAGCCGCCACGAGCTGGAAGAGCAACGGGCCGTTTGGCAAAAGACCAACACCGCACTGATCGAGAGCTTCCGCAAGGCGGCCGGCGATGGGTCGCTTGGCCAGGCCTGGTCGGAGTATGTCCGCGACTCGGGCGAGCGCTTCGTCTTGATGCTCGACGCTTTGCGCCGCCGTGGTGACATGTTCTATGCCCACGAGGCGGCCGGGTCGCCGCCGGTGTTGATCTATGACTACGAAGTCGTGATGGATGCGCGCGGCTTGCCCCGTCCCTGCAACTACATGCTGCTGCGGATCCTTCCCAAGGCCGGTGTCACCGTGCACGAATGGAAGCGGCCCTACGTCATCATTGATCCGCGTGCCGGGCATGGCCCAGGTATCGGCGGGTTCAAAACCGACAGTCAGGTCGGCGTGGCACTGTCGGACGGTCATCCGGTCTACTTCGTGGCGTTCCGCCCAATGCCGGAACCGGATCAGACGCTGGCTTGCGTAACGCATGCCGAGGCGGCGTTCCTGCGCGAGATCATGCGCCGCCACCCCGGCGCGCCTCAGCCGATCGTGGTTGGCAACTGCCAGGGTGGTTGGGCGACCGCCATCCTCGCCGCCACCAATCCCGATCTTGCCGGTCCGATCGTGCTCAACGGCTCGCCGATGTCGTACTGGTCGGGCCGGCTCGGCCAGGACCCGATGCGCTACAATGGCGGAATGCTTGGCGGCGTGCTGCCCGCACTCATCATGTCCGACCTTGGCCATGGCGTGTTCGACGGTGCGCACCTCGTCTACAATTTCGAAAAACTAAACCCGGCCCGCACGTGGTTCCGCAAATACTTCGAACTTTATTCCGAGATCGATCAGGATGACGGCCACTTCCTCGACTTCGAACGCTGGTGGGGCGGGTTCTATCTGATGAACGAGGCCGAGATCCGCTGGATCGTCGAAAACCTGTTCGTCGGCAACAAGCTCGCCAAGGGCGAGGCCCGTCTCGAAACCGGACGGCCGATCGACTTGAAGGCGATTCGCGCGCCGATCATCGTGTTTGCTTCGCACGGTGACAACATCACGCCGCCGCAGCAGGCGCTGAACTGGATCGTCGACACCTACGCCGACGAATCCGAGATCGAGATTCGCGGCCAGCGGATCATCTACATGGTGCACGATCAGGTCGGACACTTGGGGATCTTCGTGTCATCGGCCGTCGCCAAGCGCGAACACACGCAGATGGCCTCGACTCTGAAGACCATCGAGGCGCTGGCACCCGGCCTTTACGAGATGAAGATCGACGACATCGCCGGTGAAGGTCACGCCAAGCGGTTCACGGTCAGCTTCCACCAGCGCAAGATGACCGACATCTTGGACTTGGGCACCGGACGCGAAGAGGAACCGGCGTTTGCCGCCGTTGCGCGGATGTCGGAGCAGTTGGCCGAACTCTACGACGCCACGGCGCGGCCGATCGTGCAGGCGATGGTGACGCCCCAGATGGCGGAGATGGCGCGCGCGATGCATCCAGTTCGCCTCAAGCGCACCGTCATGGCCACCCGCAACCCGGCGATGGCGATGCTGCCGGCGATGGCCGACAACGTGCGCGCGTCGCGCACGCCCGCCGCCGAGGACAATCCGTTCGTGGCGCTGGAGCGGGCGTGGGCCGATATGGTCGAGCAGAGCATCAAGGCCGCGACGGATGTGCGTGCGGCCTGGTATGAGACGGCGTTCCTCAGCATCTACGCCAGCCCCTGGGCGCACTACTACGGTCACACCCACCAGACGGAGCGCACCCGCAAGTCGAAAGATGAGTTGCGGGCATTGCCGGTCGTGATCGAAGCGCTTGCCGCGATCAACAAGGGCGGACTGCCTGAGGCCGTTGTGCGCATGATGCTGCTGTTGGCCGGAAGCCGGGGCAACGTCCGGCGCGACCGTCTGGAGCGGTCGTCGGAACTGCTCACGAGCCGCTCACCGTTCGCGGAAATGGAGTCGGCCGCGCGGACGCGCATGATCCACATGCAGAACCTGATGGTGCATTTCGAGCACGAGGCCAGCTTACAGGCGCTGGCAACGCTTCTGCCGGATGCGGCGGCGCGTAAGAAGGCCATCGAAATGGTCGACTATGTCGCCGGCAGCTGGGAGGAAATGGAGACCCGTACGCGCGAGATGTCGCTTGCGATGCGTCGCGTTCTCGATCTTCCCGCCCCCTTGAAGTCGATTGACAAGGCGGCGGCCGAATGACCAAGCACACCAACACACCCTGGAACGAACTGAAGATCGGGGCCGAGGCCTCGATCAAGCGGATCTGCCTCGCCGACGACCTGTATGTCTTTGCCCACGCGTCGGGTAATCTCAACCCGATGCACCTGCCGGGACGCGACGGTGACTGTAAGCCTGATGCCGTCGCGCCCTCGATGTGGATTGGGGCTCTGATCTCGGCAGTGCTCGGCAATGTGCTGCCGGGACCGGGAACGCTTTATCGAAACCAGACACTGCGGTTTCTCGATCGCGCGCATGCCGGCGACGAACTGGTGGTGCGCGTCAAGCTCACCGCCAAAGGCGACGGACGGCTGGCCCGGTTCGACACCTGGGTCGAGCATGACGGCCGCCGGATCGTCGAGGGCGAGGCCGAGGTGATCGCGCCCGAGCGAAAACTGACCTTTGATATCGACGATATTCCTGGACTGACGGTTCGCCGGCACGTGCATTTCGACCGGTTGCTAGCACGCGCCGAACCGCTCGCGGCAATGCCAACGGCGGTGGTCGCGCCCGAGGAGGCGAGCGCGCTCAGCGGTGCCCTGCTGGCGGCGCAGCATACCCTGATCACGCCGATCCTGATCGGCAGCAAGGCCAAAATCGAAGCCGTCGCGCGATCACTCGATGCCGACATTCGTGGCATCGAGATCATCGATCTGCCCGATCACGACGCCGCATCCGCCAAGGCCGTAGCGCTGTTCCACGAAGGCCGGGTCCGCGCGCTCATGAAGGGACATCTTCACACCGACGAACTGCTCCATCACGTCATCAAGAAGGACGGTGGCCTGCGGACGTCCCGGCGCCTCAGCCATGTGTTCGTGATGGACGTGCCGGGGCTCGATCACCTGCTGCTGGTGACGGACGCGGCGATCAACATCGCGCCAGATCTGGAGGCCAAGGTCGACATCACCCAAAACGCCATCGATCTGGCTCTGGCGCTCGGCATCGAAAATCCGAAGGCCGGCATTCTGTCGGCGGTCGAGACGGTCAACACCAAAATCCCGTCGACGCTGGATGCGGCGATCCTGTCGAAGATGGCCGAACGCGGCCAGATCCGGGGCGGGATCGTCGACGGGCCGCTCGCCATGGACAACGCCATGGATGTCGAGGCGGCGAAGACCAAGGGGATCAAGTCTTTGGTCGCGGGTCATGCCGATATTCTGGTCGTGCCCAACCTGGAGGCCGGCAATATGCTGGCCAAGGAGCTGACGTTCGTCGCGCATGCGGAGGCCGGCGGCATCGTGATCGGTGCGCAGTGTCCGGTGATCCTAACCAGCCGCTCCGACGATGACAAGGCTCGCCTCGCCTCGTGCGCGGTAGCAGCACTGTATGATGCGTGGGTGCGCCGGGCATGAAACGGGACGCCATTTTGACGTTGAACGCAGGATCGTCGTCGATCAAATTCGCGGTGTACCGCCCGGCTGCCGAGCCAGATGAACTCGTTCACGGTCAAGTCGAAAACATCGGTCCGTCCGCGCGGCTGGTTGTTGGTCAGCCGGGCGGTTCCAAGGAGACGCACGAACTTGGTGCGGCCGATCACGCGCTGGCGCTGCGCCATATTCTGGAGCGGTCTAGGCAGATCCTCGGCCGTAACAAGACGGTGGCAGGCGTCGGTCACCGGGTCGCGCACGGCGGCCCTGACCTCGTCGCGCCGGCCCGGCTCGATGCTGCAACGATCGCCAAGCTGAAGGCACTGGAGCCGCTGGCGCCGTTGCATCAGCCGCACAACCTTGCGGCCGTGGCAGCGGCGCAAGACGTGTTTCCCGGCGCGTTGCAGATCGGCTGCTTCGATACCGCGTTTCATCGCGGCCACCCCTGGGTCAACGATACCTTTGCCTTGCCGCGCCGGTACTACGAACAGGGCGTTCGCCGATACGGATTTCACGGGCTTTCGTATGACTACGTAACGAGGGAATTGCACAAGATCGCACCGCAGATCGCGGATGGCCGCGTGATCATCGCCCACCTTGGCAACGGCGCGTCCATGTGCGCCATCAAGGACGGAAGAAGCGTCGCCTCTACGATGGGGTTTTCCGCGCTCGACGGGCTGCCGATGGGCACCCGCTGCGGGCAACTCGATCCGGGGGTGCTGCTGTATCTGATGCAGACCGAAGGGCTCAGCGCGGGACAGATTTCCGATCTGCTCTACAAGGAGAGCGGGCTCAAGGGCTTGTCGGGGCTGACGCACGATTTGCGCACGTTGGAAGCCTCAGATGCGCCCGAGGCCCGGCAGGCGATCGACTACTTCGTGTTCCGCATCCGCCGCGAGATCGGCGCCATGGCAGCCATTCTCGGCGGCGTCGATGCGCTCGTGTTCTGCGGCGGCATCGGCGAGAATTCGCGCATGGTGCGGGCACGGGTGTGCGAGAACATGGGCTGGCTTGGCATCGAGATCGATGATGAGCACAATGCAAGCAACAGCCGCGATATCGGCAGGGGCCGCGTGCCGGTGCTGATCGTCGCCACCAACGAGGAGCAGGTGATGGCGCGTGCGGTCTATGCCGCGTTGGATCGCGCTTGACGGTATTGGCCGTTACGGCTGAGGAGGGGGGGATATGCGGAACGCCATGAAGGCGCACAAAGCCGAAGAGGCTGCGGCTTTAATCCCAGATGGGGCCATACTGCTGATCGGCGGTTTCATGGCGGTCGGGACGCCGGTGCGGTTGATCGATGCACTCGTTGCGCGCGGGGCCCGCGACCTGACGATCGTTGCAAACGATACCGCCATGCCCGGCAAGGGCATCGGCAAGCTGATCAGCGCGGGCGCGGTTCGCAAGGCGATTGTCTCACATATCGGCCTCAACCCCGAAACGCAGAAAAAGCTGATCGCCGGCGAGATCGAGGTCGAACTGGTGCCGCAGGGGACGCTGGTCGAGCGCATCCGCGCCGGTGGCGTCGGCTTGGGCGGCGTGTTGACGGCAACCGGGATCGGCACGCTGGTCGCGGACGGCAAGCAGATCGTCGAAATCGACGGCCGCGCGTTTCTGCTCGAAAAGCCGATCCGTGGCGATTTCGCGCTGATCGCGGCCCGGCAGGCCGACTATTACGGCAACCTCGAATACTCACTGACTGCGCACAACTTCAACCCGATCATGGCGCTCGCCGCGGATACCGTGATCGCTGAGCCGCAGATGATCGTGCCGGTCGGCGTGATCGCGCCGGACGCTGTGAAGACACCGGGCGTGCTGGTCGACTACCTGCTGGAAAGGGCCGTGTGATGCTGGACGCCAAGGAGATTGTCGCCCGCCGCGTGGCGCAGGAGGTCAAAGCCGGCATGCTCGTCAACCTCGGGATCGGACTGCCGAGCCTCGTGGCGAGCTATCTGCCCAAGGACATTCATGTGTTTTTCCAGGCCGAGAACGGCGTCATCGGGCTGGGCGCGCGACCGCCGGAAGGCATGGAGGATCCGGACCTGACGGATGCGGGCGGCAGTTTCGTTACCGCCGTTCCGGGAGCGGCGTCCATTGACAGCGCCATGAGCTTCGGCCTGATCCGTGGCGGGCATCTCGATATGACGGTGCTCGGCGGGCTGCAAGTCGACGAGCGGGGCTATCTCGCCAACTGGATGGTGCCGGGCAAAATGGTTCCGGGCATGGGTGGCGCTATGGACCTCGTGGCGGGCGCCAAACGCGTCATCGTCGCGATGACCCACACGGCCAAGGGCGAGGCCAAGATCGTGCCGCGTTGTACGTTGCCGCTGACGGCCGCGCGCCGCGTCAGCTTGATCGTGACCGAGCTCGCCGTCATCGAGCCGACCGCCGAGGGCCTTGTTCTGCGTGAGCGGTCGCCTGGTGTCACGGTGGAACAGATCACGGCCGCGACGTCGGCCCGCTTACGAGGCGGAACGGACGTGCCGGAGATGGTGTTGGACTGACAGACCTTGAAGGCAGCTGACCGCGATTGATGTTGGCCATCCTCTCCCGCATGGTCATCAAGTTGCCCAAAAGGGTATCGTATGGCCTTTGAGATCGAGCGAAAATTCCTTGTTGCATCCGACGATTGGAAGCCGCTGTCACAACGCACCACCTATATCCGTCAGGCTTATCTTTCCAATTCAGCCGTAACCCTCATGCGAGACGGTCCCCCAATCTCACACACCCCCAAAAGCGCGGGGATAACTATCGCAAATTTAACGTCATCCAGGCGTTGGCCGGAACCCAAGCAACCATCAATTGAGCCCAACCCCCGTCATAAAAACCATCCGCTGCACCCTCCCCAATCGTTTCCATGTTGGGCCTGTCAGCAGTTGGAGGTAGACCATCCGTAGTCAGCACGGTAGCCTTCCGGTGAGTTTTGACCCGAAGCGCTATAGGGCAATGACGGAGCTTTTCGTTCGCGCCGTGGTCTGCTTGCGATGGAAACGACCGTAGGAGAGCAAGGAGGCATGAGCCCGAACTAGGAATTTGGCTGGATCAAGCGCGCAAATTGCGCCGAATTACAGTTCTTCGCCCTTCGATTTGTGTTTCGCACGCGCAACTATTGCCCATCGTAGGGTTCGGGATCACCATATTGCCGCGCCTTGTTTTGAAAAAGCGTCAAAGTCACCGCCCCTCCGAGGATAGTGCCCTCCACAGAGATTCGGATACCATTCCGGCCGTCCCTGTGGTGCGTTCTATGTGAGGCAGTAATTGTCCCCACGGGAGTGTTGCGGTCATTTATTGTCTGAAGCACTATAGGAGAGATCGAGTCAGTTTGGACAAACGCGACTAGTTCGTCACTCCTCCGATGGGCGGGTCCAATATCAACCCGTCCATATTTTACTGCAGACTTGAATTCCCAGGCGAGCCCTTCACCATCTTCTGAAAGTGCCATAATACAATTCCTCCAGATTACCCATCATCTTTCCGAAAGTCCGCAACGTCGCCTGCGATGAATTTCCGGATCACAAGCCTGACACGCCCCCGGTCGGTCCAAATCAACCGTCATCTTATCACTTCGAAGCGCCACTATCCTACGCAGGACCGGACAAACTGCAAGCCGTCGCTACTCTGATCCCACGACGGTCGTTCCTGGCCCTCATCGACGACTGAGGTTAGCGCCCAGTACGTCGGTAGCTGAAGGCATCGCGTCGAGTTCACGCGGATTGTTCTCTCGACCGTCGGGTCTCGGAGTTGGACCGTCCCCGCCATTCGGGCCGACTGATTTCGCTGGTTGACCCATAGGAGAAGTCAGGACCCTATTCCCCGAGTAAGGCGCAGGCACTCTTGGTAGCACCGATGGCACAGGGCAAACTGGCATCAAGCCGAGAGCACCCACCGGGTGAAAGACGCAACTCCCTCTTGAAGTCGAATAATCGAGCCAGCTTCAAGAGGTTCACTCATGGACGGTCGAGGGCTTCTGTCCTTAGCCGGGGAATGAGGTCAGCGCGGCTCCACTTGCCTACCACGGTCGTGTCCGTTTACGGTAATCGCGTCAGCGAGTGGTTCAGTGAGACCGGATCTTTGGTTTGCATTTCCAGTTCTCCGCTAAGTTGGTGAAGTCGCGCAAGAGGTCCGACATATGACAACCTTGGTAAAGCGTATGCAATGTGCCGTCATAGCGGCTGGCGCGTACTTCGCCTCTACGTTTTTAAGCCCAGGCTATGCTGTTGAAAACAGCAAAGGCATTCTGTATTGTGAGTGTTTGAAAAAGACGACGGCTTGCCGCCCCGGGGCCGTCAATACGGCGCGCCCGTCGCATTTACACTATTGGAGTCAGGATTTTTTCTTTAAAAAGACGAGTGAGACGGAGCGGTCAAATCTATTGAGCGCTTGCTGGCGAAAGCGCACTGTCGCCGACAGAGGCGCTAATCAGTGCTGCGGATTGCCAAATAGCGAATCGGATTCCAGATCGTTTTACAGAGCTGATATTCTAACAACCGAGCTAGCAGCGCGCCGCCAGGCGCTAAGTGACCGCGCCAAATCTGTCCTACAAAACACCAAAAACCACTGCCAGAGCTTTGTGGATATTGTCGCAAATGCGGTTCTTGACGCTCGCTCCGTAGTAGAAGTGCTGGAAGACCTCAAATTCATTCTCATCGGCGAGTCCTTGCTAAAGCGGGGCGCAGGCCCCTTCTACGTCGGAAACGCTCCGGGGGCTCGCGGTGATAGCGGCTTTAAGAGTACCCTCAAAGATAATTCACCTCAAGTCGAGCACGCTTTCGCAGCGATCTACGTTGGTAAGTATTATCCCGGAGGCACTGAAGGTCTTGCCGTTATAACCGAAATTGTGCTTCCCGAAGCTGGTGGAGGAGGAATTGGTGCTGCTGATGTGCTGCTGTATGCCATAGGTGGTGACATCGGTCAGCGCTTGTCAGGCGGCAACTATAAGCAACTCCCAGAAGTAATTAAGAAAACAATGTGCGAGTAACCCCTATGAATGTGAACTTCTGATTCTGCCGCCCCGCATCTGGGGCGGTATTTCTAACGAACTCTCGGGAGCTGTATACTGGGGGCGAACGAGGAGCGCTCCCCAGGTACTCTTTTTGTTTAATTTCTGGTCGATTTAGAAGTGGTCTGACCGTGATCGACGAAAGCTCCCGCGCGGGACCTGTTCGCTTCTAAACTCATTAAGAGATTGGGCGGGCGATGATCGCGTGTGGCCGCCTTCTGTGCCGTTCCGCTCGATTATTTTCGCTCTCCAGGTCCCGTCCGCATTACGGTCGAGTTGGCGAGTGGAACCATCTGGCGCCCGCCAGCGCTCGCCCCTGGCACTTGAACCCTCTCCTCGATTTCGCTGTTGAGCATCAGCACCTGACGCGAGCGAAATTGCAATACTCAGCATACCTACCCCAATCCAATTTCTCCGCATTACAGCATCCTTTGTAGTTGGTCGTTCGTTTTGCTCCGAGGACAGAGTTTGCCTGACTGCTATCCTACCGATCAGCCGCGGAGTTTCAAGGCCTGGCGCGCTCGTTTGGTGACGTCCGAATCTGGCCCAAACTCACTTCGTTCTCTTCGTCCGCAACGAACAGCAGCAGACGTAACCGGTCAATCCTCTGCTAGGCCGCGCAACGTCCCCTCCCGCCCAATCGCCCGCTACCCTCCCCCCCACCACTACTCCCCACATCCCCACCCCAGTCTTCCCAGGCCGCTGAACTGTGCTATCAGCGTGACGATGCCAGCAAAACGGTTCATCACTTTCGAAGGCGGCGAAGGCTCGGGCAAATCTACCCAGGCCCGTCTGCTGGCGGAAAAACTCCGCGCTCAGGGCCACAACGTTGTCCTGACCCGCGAACCCGGCGGCTCACCCGTCGCTGAAAAAATCCGCGCCCTGATCCTGGACGATCCCCCGCAAAGCCCGATCGCCGAACTGCTCCTGTTCGCCGCCGCCCGCGCTGAGCACCTGACCGCAACCATCATACCGGCCCTGCGTGATGGCAAATGGGTGATCTGCGACCGCTTTATGGACTCGACCCGCGTCTATCAAGGTGGACTGTGGAACGTCGACCCAGCCCTCATCGCCATGCTCGAACAGCAAACCGTAGCACCCCACTTTCCCGCGCTGACGCTGATCCTCGACCTCCCCGTCGAAACCGCCATGCAGCGCGCCGCGCAGCGCGGAACGCTCAGCCGCTACGACGCACAGCGCCGCGAAACCCACGACCTGATCCGTTCGGGCTTTACGCAAATCGCGCAGTCAGAACCCGCCCGCTGCGCCCTGATCGATGCGTCGGGCACCCAAAGCGAGATCGCCGCCAGCATCTGGCAGACATTCTCATCGCGTATCGAGACCGGACCCAACTGATGGCCCGCGCTCCGACCGTTCAAGAATTCGAGCACCTGCCCGAAGCCGACCGCCTGGACGGCGCGCCCCATCCGCGCATGACCGCCAAAATGTTTGGCAACCGCCACGCTGACGAAACCCTGGCGCGCGGATTGGCGTCCGGCCGGATGCACCACGGGTGGTTATTGTCGGGTGCCGCTGGCATCGGCAAGGCGACCCTCGCCTATCGCTTTGCACGCGCGGCCCTCAGCCAGCCCGACGAACGCGACCGGGCCGGCAAAAGCCTTTCGGTGTCATCCGAAACCAGCGGCAGCCGCCAGGTCCGCGCCCTGTCCCATCCAGGCCTCCTCGTCATCCGCCGTCCCTACCTCATCAAAGACAAGCGCATCGCGGCAACCATCCCCGTCGACGAGGTGCGCCGCCTGCGCCAGTTCCTCAGCCTGAGCGTCGAGCCGACCGCCTGGCGCGTCGTCATCGTCGACAGTGCCGACGAACTCCACAATGCAGCCGCGAACGCACTGCTGAAATCGCTGGAAGAACCGCCTCCGCGCACCATCTTCCTGCTGATCACGTCGGAGCCGGGTCGTCTGCTGGCCACTATCCGCTCCCGCTGCCGCATCCTCGCGATGGAGGCGCTCACCCCCCCCGATTTGCGCGCGGCAACCACCCAGGCGCTGGAAGCCGAAGACAAGACGGCCCCTGCCACCGCCGAATGGCCGGTTCTGGAGCGCATCTCCCAAGGCAGCGTCCGCCGCGCCTTGAGCCTGATCCAAGGCGGCGGCACAGCACTCAACCAAAGCCTCCTCAAGCACCTCACCGATCTGCCCAAACTCGATTGGGTGGCCCTCCACACGTTATCCGACAAGCTGGCCCCGACGGCTGCCGCCCAACAGTATGACCTGTTCTTCGACCTTCTCACCGGCACGCTGTCCCGCCTGATCCGCGCGGCAGGCACGGGCGTGGGCGATCCAACCGATGTGGCATTGGCGCGCCGCTTGATTGGCGACGCGCGGCTTGCCTCGTTTGCCGACCTGTGGGAAACGATAACCCGCGAAAAGGCCGAGGCGGACGCCCTCAATCTCGACCGCAAAACAATGATCCTGGACACTTTCGCCCGCCTGGAACGAGCCACCAGCACGGCTTGAAAGATCGGGCGCAACGGTTTGGGCGTAAGGAACAGTGATGCCCGATACAACTCAGAACCGCCCAAATCCCTTTTTCATCACGACCGCGATTTCATACCCCAACGGCGTCCCCCACATCGGCCACGCCTATGAAGCCATCGCCACCGACGCGATCGCCCGTTTCGAGCGCGCCGACGGCAAGTCCGTGTTCTTTTTGACCGGCACCGACGAGCACGGCCTCAAGATGAAGCAGACGGCGGCCAAGGAAGGTTTGACGCCGCGCGCGCTCGCCGACCGCAACGCAGCCCGCTTCCAGGAGATGGCCAAGGCTCTGGGCCTGTCGAATGACGATTTTATCCGCACCACACAGGAGCGGCATTACGCGTCGTGCCAGGAACTCTGGCGTCGGATGGAAGCCAACGGCGACATCTACCTCAAAAAATACGCCGGCTGGTATTCCGTCCGCGACGAAGCCTATTACGCTGAAGGCGAAACAACCGTTCGCGACGACGGCGTCCGTGTCGGCGGTCAAGGCACGCCTGTCGAATGGACCGAGGAGGAAACCTTTTTCTTTCGGTTGTCGAAATATCAAGACGCACTGCTCGCCCACTATGAGGCCAATCCGAGCTTCGTTCTCCCGCCCGAGCGCCGCAACGAAGTCGTCTCCTTCGTCAATGGCGGTCTCGAAGACCTCTCCGTGTCGCGCACCACGCTGGATTGGGGCATTCCCGTTCCCGGCCACCCCGGTCACGTCATGTATGTCTGGGTGGACGCCTTGACCAACTACATTACCGGCGTCGGTTTCCCCGACGAAACCAACCCGCTGTGGTCCTATTGGCCAGCCGACGTCCACGTCATCGGCAAGGACATCACCCGCTTCCACGCCGTCTTCTGGCCAGCCTTCCTGCTGTCGGCAGGCGTGCCACTGCCCAAGCGCATTTTCTCCCACGGCTTCGTGTTGAACCGGGGCGAGAAAATGTCGAAGTCGGTCGGCAACACGCTCGACCCCTTCGACCTCGTGACCGCTTACGGCGTCGATCCGGTCCGCTACTTCTTTCTGCGCGAAGTCTCCTTCGGGCAGGACGGCAGCTACTCTCACGAGGCCATCGTCACCCGCATGAACGCCGACCTCGCGAATGGTCTGGGCAACCTCGCCCAACGCTCGCTGTCGATGATCGCCAAGAACTTCGACGGCGTCGTCCCAACGACGGGCTCGTTCACCGAGGCCGATACCGCGATCCTAGCCGCTGCCGATGCCATGTACGCCAAGGCCCGCACGGCCATGGACACCCAAGCGGTCAAGGTCTGGCTCGATACGGCCTGGGCCGTCATCGGCGACGCCGACCGCTACTTCGCTTCGGAAAAGCCTTTCGACAAAGCCCACAGTCAGGAACGCAAAGGCACGATCCTTTACGTCGCCGCCGAAGTCGTGCGCCAATTGGCCATCCTTGCAGCGCCCGCCATCCCTGATTCAGCCAACAAGCTGCTGGATCTCCTGGGTCAAGACGATAGCGCCCGCACGTTCGCAAGCCTCGGCCCGGCTGGACGCCTAAAGTCAGGCCTCCAACTCCCAGCGCCCGTGGGCGTCTTCCCCCGCTACGTCGAACCAGAAAACACCGCAGCGCCAGTCGAACCGGTCCTCAGCAAACGCGCCCAAAAGCGCGCTGCCGAGGACGCAAAAGTTAAAAAGGAAAAGCCCAAAACGGAATAGGTGCATTCTTCCTTCTCCCGGCACGGGAGAAGGTGCCCGAAGGGCGGATGAGGGACTCGACTGATACGCAGAGTTTGCTGCAGGTCCCTCACCTGTCACGTTGTGACATCCTCTCCCTTCCGGGGAGAGGACAGTAAAGTGCACCGCCAAGGATACCGATTCATGCTCGTCGACCACCACTGCCATCTGGATTTCCCCGACTTCGAGGCCACCCTCGATGATGTGGTGGCGCGCGCACACGCCAACGGTGTCGGCACCATGGTGACGATCTCCACCCACATCCGGCAGTTCGACCGCCTTCAGCGCATCATTGATCGCCATCCCAACGTCTGGGCATCGATTGGCACCCACCCCCATAACGCCGACGAGGAGCACGGCATTAGTACCGCCGAAATCGTCGCCCTTTCAAAGCACCCCAAAGTCGTCGCCATCGGTGAAGCGGGCCTCGACTATTACTATCAAAAGTCGACCGCCCAAAACCAAGCCGACGGTTTCCGCGCCCATATTGCGGCGGCCCGCGAAACGGGGCTCCCGATCGAAATTCACACCCGAGACGCCGACGCCGATTGCCAGGCGATCCTGATCGAAGAGCACGCCAAAGGAGCGTTCCCCGCGATCCTGCACTGCTATACCGGCGGCCGTGAACTCGCCCTGCGCGCCGTCGATCTGGGGCTGTACGTATCGTTCTCCGGCGTGGTCAGCTTCAAGAAGTCCCAGGCCCTTCGGGACATCGCCTGCGAAGTCCCGCTCGACCGTATCCTCGTCGAAACCGATGCGCCGTTCCTCGCACCCGAGCCGTTTCGCGGTCGCCCGAACGAGCCCGCTTACGTCGTCCACACGGCGGCGGCGTTGGCCAAAGCGCGCGGCATCCCAGCCGATGAGTTCGCCAAAGCGACAACCGAAAACTTCTTCCGCCTCTTCAAGAAGGCCAAGCGTCCGGTGACCAGCATATGAGCCACCGCCTCACGATCTTGGGCTGTGGCGCGTCCGGCGGCGTCCCGCGCGTCGCCGCCATGTGGGGCGCATGCGACCCAGCCCAACCCAAAAACCGCCGCCGCCGCTGCTCGATCCTCGTCGAGCGTTTCCAACCCGGTGGTCGCACCACCGTCCTCGTCGACACCGGCCCCGACCTGCGCGAACAGCTCCTCGACGTCCGCCTGACGTCGCTCGACGCCGTGCTCTATACCCACGACCATGCCGATCATACCCACGGCATCGACGACCTGCGCATGGTCGCCTACCACATGAAGCGCCGCATCCCCTGCCACATGGACGCCGCCACCAAGCGAAGTCTCGAATCCAGGTTTGACTACTGTTTCAAAACCCAAGAAGGGTCCAGCTACGCCCCGATCCTCACCGCCACCGAAATCTCGCCCGGCGTTTCCGTCGAGATCAAAGGCCCGGTCGGCTCGATCACAGCCCTCCCCATCCTCCAGCAGCACGGCGACATCCAAAGTCTCGGCTTCCGCTTCGGCAATGTCGCCTATTCCCCCGACATCAACGACTTCGTCGACGGCTCGCAATGCCACCTCGAAGGCCTCGACGTCTGGATCGTCGACGCACTGCGCTACACGCCCCACCCGAGCCACTTCCACGTCAAACGCGCGCTCGACTGGATCGAAAAACTGAAACCCAAACGCGCCATCCTGACCCACATGACGTCCGATCTCGACTATGACCGGCTTGTCCGTGACTTACCCCCGGGGGTTGAACCAGCGTTTGACGGCATGGTGGTCGACTTTTAAATCCGGCCAGAAATCTGGCCAAGTCTCAGAAGGGCGAAGGCCCGCCAGCCACACATCTTCTACAGAATTATCCAACAGACGCGCCCGGCGTTGTTCCCAACAGTACAACGGCTATATTCTCAGCGAGCGGCATGAGTTGGGGCGTTGACGGTGCATATCAGGGATTGGTGTTTAGCAGCTGTGGCGGCACTCGTCCTGGCAGGTTGGTCATGGTCGCCAGCCATGGCGCGAGAAAATGCCGGTATCGCCGCTGAAGCCGACACCCCTGCGAGCACCAGCGACGCCAACGCCATGGCTTTTATCAGCCAACCCGGCCAGCGTTCGATCACCATGCTTGACACGACGGGCCGGGTCCTTGGCACCAAGCGGGTCGGCCACGACGAGTTTATGGAAATCAAAGAACAAAACCTTGCGGCAGCGCTTCGGGGCAACGCCATCTCGACGACCCAATGCACCGCTTTGTGGGAATTCTTTGCCAACGACGATCACGCCGCTTTGGTGTCGCCGACGATTGTTAAAGCTCTAATCACCGCGTGCCACGAACCAAAATCGCGGGCAGCGCTCTGGAGTGAACTGGGCGGTCAGGCGACGGCTCTGGCCGCGGCCAAAGCAAGCGCACCCGCGCAGTCTTTGGTGGGTATTCTGGAGCGCAACCGCACAGAGTTTCGACCGCTTTTGGGTGACACGTGCGCCACCGAGGCGACATGCGATGATATGATTAAGACGATGGTTGGCAGCCGGATCTTTGGCGACCACCGTGAAGAAAGTGTCGCCTATCTGACCGAACGCATCCCCGCGCCCGTCGCCCGCTATATCGAGCGCGAACGCGGTTCCGGCCGCCCTGTTGCGTGGGAGTACCCGGCTTTCGAAGCGATGATCCGCTGGAAACAAGCCCACCTCGTGCCGCGCGCGCCCAAGGCACCCGCCACGCTGGCAGACTTTGATGCCGCGGGGGAAACCTTCATTTCGATCTTTAATTTCCTTCATGCCCTCGACGACGGATATCGCGAAGTCATTTTGCGTGGTTTAGGCCCAGTTGAAATCTATAACGCCGTTGTCGCCGGCGAAAAGCAGCTCTATCTCTTGGGAACCTCGGGCTACCGCGACTTTCTGCACGCCATTATTCTGCGCGGCATCAAAGAGAGCGGCTCGTTTGAAGCCTTCGCGGATCGCGCTGTACCCCGCCGCCTCGGCCCTGATGCCGTTCGCAGCGCGGGACGCCGCAGCATGGTCTACATCCGCATTGCCGCCGCTTTCGGCTTGCTCGATAGCATTCTGATCACCGTCCGCGACCAAGACCGGTTCATCGAAAGCGCCATGGATGCCCTCGGCGATCCAACCTTTTTCGAAGCCAACAGCTCTGTCGTCATGGATATCGTCACCGGGCGCACAGGGACGCCCCGTGTCGCAGCGTTCCGCCGTGCCCTGCTCGACCGTCTCTACCAACGCTATGAGACAGCTCAGGCGGCCAGCCTGCGCAGCGTCTATGGCAGTATGCTGTCGGTCTACCAGACGGTGACCGGTGATCATCGCGTTGGAGCCATCGGCCAAGACTTTGTAAGCACGAAGGCTGCCTTCGAAGTCCCCTTCGACCGCCTGTTCAGCGCTGAATCCAAAGGGCGCTATCAGCACACGATGTTCATGCGCCTGGGCGCCGACGTCGACGATGTGACGACCTACAAGTTATTTCGCGCGGCGATGAACCGGTTGGGTGCGACCGTCACGAGCAGTGCGCACTATGATAGTTTTCGCGTCTCGGCCAGAAACCGGGTCATCGACATCTATGCCAACAAGCCGACCGTGGCGGGCCTGCGCCAGGGCATCCCGGCAATCGCTGAAGCGCTTGAGGGGCGTCGGGTCGAAACCGTGATCGGGCGCGGCCACACGCAAATCATCGACCCGCTTCAGAAAGATGCCAAGCGCCTGCTCGGCAACCGAATCAAGGACGTCGCTGCCGTCATCGTGGGGGCCTGCGGCGGCGATGCGTCCGTTCGCGACATGATCACCACCTTTGGCTACGTGCCGATCATCGCCACCAAGTCGACCGGGCGGCAGATCATCAACGACACCATTATCGCGGACTACATCGCGGCATTGAAGGAGGTGGCACCCGATGGCCATCTCAACGTCAACGCGATGCTCGACCGCGCAGTCAACCGCTTTGGACGGCCGGAAGAGTGGGGCGGTATGGCAGCTGATGCCCACCACTACAATGCCAACATGACGACGGTGCTCACCGCCCGATTGTTCGATACCCACGTCCAACAACAGCTGGATCGCGCCGCGCCGCCCGACCCAACGCCTCCGGCCGCCGAACCGGCCGTTGCCGTGGCCCCAGCCCCGCCGCGCCCAGTCGAAACCGGTTCAATCGTCGCGTCACCAGCAAGAACCCGGCGTGACGCCGTCCGCACAGCGTCCCCCCCGCCGCGCCGCGACAGGGCCCGCCCGCCAGGACGAGAACTGGTCTTCAGCCCCGATCGCCCATGGCCTGCCTACGCCCAGGATTGATCCAGCCCTATCGTGGTCCCAAGGATTGTCGGCTTTCAGCTTGGCGTTCGGCGTTGATCCAAAAAGGATCGTAGCGCCACCAAAGTCGGCAAAACCGCCTCCAACGCGTTTTTCCCGATGGCATGTTCCAGCGCGACCAAATCGTCTTGAAGGGCAAGAATTGATTGATCGCGCGCCGCACGACCAGATGACGTGATCCAAACCCGCTTTGAGCGCCCGTCTTTTTCATCAGGCCTCGTCTCGATGAACCCCTTCAATTCCAGCTTTTGCAACGTGCTGGTCATGGTTGCTTTCGTGACCTGGATTGCGCTTGCGAGTTCAGCGGGGCTGCGCTCCAAGCCCATCCGGACAAAATGATTGAGCACAATAAACTGGGGCAGCGTGAGATCGAACGGCATCACCCGCTCAAACAACGTCGTGCCAAGTTGATCGATAATGCCGATCTCGTTCATGACACGGAAAGCAATGGGGTCGGACATGGGCGTGCTTTCCAGCAAACGTAAGTGGGGTTTTGCCGACCAACTGCCTTAGCAACACCGTGGTCTAGATCAGCCGACTCTGCAATGGCCAGCGCGGCGATTTTAATGCAGGCGTACCATATCCAAGGCGCACAAGCATCTGAACACGGTCCTCATTTTTTGCGCCGAGCGTGGTGTGAACGTTCCTAAAGACGTTCCCCATTTCAGGAAATTCTTGCAACGCCTGACTGACGGGATGAAACCCGAGCCCCTGACGGGCCGCTTCCAGATTCATACGGACATACACGCGTCCAGCCTCCAGTTGATCCAGACGGGAATTGCCCTTTGTCGTGATCCAGGCATAGGCCATCCCGGTCGCCATAATCGCGCGATAGCGATCCACGCCGGATTGATAGGCTTGTGTCCCTGGATGCGCGATTTGCGCGCGCGACAACTGGCCGACCAGCGCCAACACCTCGAGAAAAGGGCCACCGATGGAAATGCCATCTGGATTGGCCTCAATCTCGTGTTTGCCAATTCGCATCAGATCGACGCTCTCCTGCCAGGTCCGTTGGGTCTGGAGTTCGATAACCCACGCATCCCAGGTGTGAACCCGGACGGCCTTCACGAGAGCAGCATCATTGGAGGACGCAGCCCGCGCCACCAGCGATCCGTGATCGGTGATCTTGCGCAGGGCCGCGCTGTCGACGGGTCGGTCGGTCTGAAATGGCTGTTTGCTAGAGCGCCGGTTTGGGATCGCGGCAAACAACGGGTCCTTGACCGCCATTGCGGACGCGGCAAACCGCAGGTGCGCAATGGGACGGGCATCCAGGCGGTCAGCCGGCAACCCATCTGGGAACGCCGCGATGTCCATCGCAAAGCCGCGTTCGGCAGCAGCGATCCGCGCCGTTTCCAAAAAGCACCCAAATCCCATCAGGATCTGACGGTCGAACGGGTCCGTGTGGGGTAAGCGCCGGTCAAGATCGCAATAGACCGTCGCCGAGGCGTCGCCCGTCAACTTGATCAGCCACGGTTGGCGGTTGTGCGGATTGGGAGCCAGGATCGCATGCCGGAAGGCGTCAAGCCTGATATCGGCAGGCGGCGCTGCGTCGAGTACGGACCATGCAGCGATTGCCCGCGTTGGTGTGCGGGTCGCAGCAAAATAACCACCGGCTCCAATCAACGCCAAGCCGGCACCTCCAGCCCCTTGAATGAGCCGTCGTCGAGATAATTCCATCGCCACCTCCACATAGCTTGATATCTAACTATACCGTTAGATATCAAACCAATCAAGTGGGGGCACATTGACAGCCCGGGTGCAAAAAAACCCAGGGCCCGCCTTTGATGCCATAAAACACCGGCGGACCTTAGCCCCCGGCCGCACCGCTCATCCGCCATCGCCGGTAGTCGACCACCTCGCCCGACCGCTCACACGACGCCAATGCGAGTTCGACGAACAGCGGCGCGATCTCATCGGGCGTCGGCAACGTCGCTGCATCTTCGCCGGGAAAAGCCTTGGCGCGCATATTGGTCCGCGTTGCCCCGGGATTGATCAGGTTCGCGCGCACCTTGGTCGTCGCGTTCTCGGCCGCGTAGGTTTTAACCAAGGTCTCCAGCGCCGACTTGGTGGCCGCATACAGCCCCCAATAGGCCGTTGATTTCGCGGCAGCCCCCGACGTCACAAAGATCGCACGGCCTGCGTCCGACCGTTGCAACAACGGATCGAGCGTGCGCATCAGCTTCCAGTTGGCCGTCAGGTTCACGGCCATGACGTCCGTCCAGGCCGCGTCGGTGACATGCGCCAATGGGGTGAGAGTGCCGAGCATCCCGGCGTTGCCGACCAGAATATCGAGGCGGCCCCACCGCTGATAAAGCGTTGGCCCGATCTGATCGACCTTGTCTAACTTCTTCAGGTCGAGCTGCATGATCGTCGCCGACCCGCCCGCAGCCTGGATCTCGTCGTCAAGTTCTTCAAGCGCTCCCACCGTGCGGCCGGTGATGATCACATGCGCGCCCTCGCGCGCCAAGGCGAGCGCGACCGCCCGCCCGATCCCGCGCGAAGCCCCCGTCACCAATGCAATTCGTCCATCGAGCCGCTTCACGAAGTTCTGCCTCTACTTGCGATAGGAAGTGAAGTGAAGGCCAGAGGACTGGTCCCCTAGACCCCTTACCTAAATGATGTAATACCGCCGAACGTCCGGCCTGGGCCAAAGAAACAAAAAAAGAAACAAAAACGAATGGGGCTAGGAAGCTGTGCTTCCCAGAGGCGTGCGGGGCCGTCCCCGCTCGCGACGCAGTCGCGAAAGCTACTCCGCCAAAAGCGACAGCTCACGCGGCGGGCTTTCACCCGTCTGATCCGTCAGCGTCGTGGGATAATCGCCGGTGAAGCAATGGTCGGAGAACTGGGGCATCTGCGGGTCCCGCACCGGATGTCCGCACGAGCGATACACGCCCTCGACCGATAAAAACGCGAGCGAGGTCGCCCCCATGAACGCCCGCATCCCCTCGACGTCGGTCGTCGCCGCCAGCAGATGTGACTTACTCGGCGTGTCTATCCCGTAGAAATCGGGATGGGTGATCGGCGGGCACGCAATCCGCATATGCACCTCCAGTGCGCCCGCATCGTACATCAGCTGCACGATCTTTTTGGACGTCGTCCCGCGCACCACGCTGTCGTCGATCAGCACGATCCGTTTGCCGCGCACGACACTCGCGTTCGCCGAATGCTTCAACTTGACGCCAAGCGCGCGGATGCGTTGCTCGGGCTCGATGAAGGTCCGCCCCACATAGTGGTTGCGGATGATGCCCAGCTCGAACGGCACCCCTGAAAACTGCGAGTATCCGATTGCCGCGGGCACACCTGAATCGGGGATCGGCACGATCACATCGCATTCGGTCGGCGCTTCGCGGGCCAGCTCCGCACCCATGTCCTTGCGCACCGAATAAACCGTCTTGCCGCCTACGACGCTGTCGGGCCGCGCGAAGTAGATGTACTCGAAGATACACGGACGCGCCGGGCGGCGCGGGAAGGGCCGGTGCACTTCGAGGCCGTTATCGGTGATCACGACGACTTCACCGTTTTCGATCTCGCGCTCAAACGTCGCCCCGACGATATCCAGCGCACAGGTCTCGGACGCCAGGACATAGGCCTCGCCCAAACGTCCAAGGACCAGCGGACGAATACCGATGGGGTCGCGCGCGCCGATCAACATGTTGTCGGTCAGGCAAGCCAGCGCATAGGCCCCCTCGATCTGCCGGAGGGCTTCGACGAACCGTTCAACCGTCCGCCGCCGCTTGGATCGCGACAGCAGATGCAGAATGACTTCGGTATCGGAGGTCGCGTGGAAAATCGCGCCTGAGGAAATCAGGTCGCGCCGCAACGTCTGCGCATTCGTGAGGTTGCCGTTGTGAGCGACCGCAAACCCGCCCGTGTCGATGTCGCAAAACAGCGGCTGAATGTTGCGCAGGCTGGACGCGCCCGTTGTCGAATAGCGGTTGTGGCCAAGCGCCATCCGCCCTTTGAGATTATTGATGACACTGGCTGAATTGAAGTGGTCGCCAACGAGGCCAAGATGGCGTTCGGAATGAAACTGTCGACCGTCATAACTGACGATGCCAGCGGCTTCCTGTCCCCGATGCTGGAGTGCATGCAACCCGAGAGCTGTGAGGGCTGCAGCGTCGGGATGCCCGAAGACTGCAAACACACCGCATTCTTCCCGCAGACGGTCGTCGCCGTAACGTGAGAAAGCCGGGTCCCAGTCGGCAGCGTCGGCCTCTCCCGATGAAGCAACACGTTGCGGGTCGGTCATCGATGATCTCCATCACAACTGGCGAGATGGTCGGCAGCCAGCACACAAAAAACAAACGCTGCAGTCATCCGTTTGAAGACAACGGGCGAAAGCGACCACCCAGGCGCAAGGTGCAAGCTCGCGCCAGAGGTGCGACCGCGACCTGTACCTAAGTGTCACAACGCTGTCACACCATAGGCCCGGTTGCCGCGCAGGACTAGCGCGGATTGCCCAATGTGGGAAGCGCCAACGCGCGCAAAACACAGTCTACGTGCGGCAGTCCAACATCGCCACCATCCCTTCCCGCTTATTGACATAGTGATGGCGCACGCAGGGACCAGCGGTGGCGCAAGACGTACGATCGCCCTGCCTCCGGCAACGAAACTCGGGAATTGATATGCGTTGGGCCCTATCTGTCCTCACCGCGCTCACGGCAACCAACGTGGCCGCAGAGCCTGTTCCGCTCGACGGCCAGGCGCTGACGGCCATGATCAGCGGCGCCTCCATCCGCCTTGACACCCCGCTTGGCACCACCATCCCGGTTCATTACGGCGACAACGGTCACGTGTGGGGCGAAGCCGGTAGCGTGGCCTTCGCGCTCGGTGCCCCCGCCGACCGTGGCCGATGGTGGGTCGATGCCAACCGGCTTTGTCACCGCTGGACGGTGTGGTTTGAACGCGAAACCCAGTGCCTGCGCCTCCGCCAAGACGGCACCCGCCTGTTGTGGGTCCGCGATGATGGCAAAACCGGCACGGCAACTCTCGTACCGCGCCCGCCGTCCCAGCCCGCAGAGCCAGTCCAGCACGTACAAACCGCCAGCCTGACGCCGGTTGGTCCCCCGCATCAGCCCTCAGCCGAGACCGCACGCCCCGCCCCGACAGTGGGGCGCACGACACCGATCGCGGCAAATCAACCAACCCTTAAGCCGGTCTCGGCTCCGGCCACCGTCGTCACGCTCAAACCCGTGCCCCGCACCAAGGACGACGCTCCGCTGTTCCCCAAGGCATCAGCCGCGTCTGCGCCGGTTCGCGCCGCACCTGAACGGGCGACCGCCAGTGGCAACGTCGTACCACCGCCGCAATCTCCCGCGTCACCTGCGATCACGCCGACCTACAAAGTGGCGTTTGTCGATGACGACGACGTGCTGAACGTCCGGTCCGGCCCCGCCATGGCCTACGCGTCCATTGGCGCAATCCCCCCTGGAGCCCAAGGGGTTAAGGTCACGGGCGTTTGCGAACAAGACTGGTGCCCGATCGTGCACCGCAACATAACCGGGTGGGTCAACCGCTACTATCTTGAGATTGAGCCATTTATCTCTGCCCAGCCATTTATGCACATCAGTTCGGCAGCGCCACGTTAACACTTGATGTTGCACTGCGAAGCATCTAGGTATCATCCAGTTGGATGGTATGGGGATGGTCACAGGATGGTGCCGATGGGTAATCTACGAGAACTTCGCCCCAAGAGCGGCGACACGGAAAAGATCACCATTAACCTAGGGTTCGTCGATCTCGGTCAGGTCGACCTGCTCGTCAACGAAGGGTTCTACACCAACCGGACCGACTTCATCCGCACCGCGATTCGCAATCAATTAGAGCGCCATAACGATTCGGTAAAACGGTCCTGCGACCGCCTGCAGCTGGAACTCGGTATGCGCCACTACAGCCGCCGCGACCTCGAAGAAGCCGATGCCGCGGGCGAGCAACTCCACATCCAGGTCTTGGGGCTGGCAAGCATCGCCGACGATGTTCCTGTGGAACTCGCCATGCGGACCATTGCGTCTATCCACGTCTTAGGTGCCCTGCAGATCGATCCCGCGCTCAAGAAAGCGCTCGGCGCAAAAATCCGCTGATCCCCCAATTCTGGCTTCCGCGATCCCCGCGCCGCCATGCTGACCGGTTTTGTCTGAGAGGACTCCCATGCCCACCAAAATCCCACGCCCGATGTCGGCCATCACGCAATTGACCCGCAAAGGCCGCTTGCACGACGCCGTCGCTTTGATCCAGCAAACCATCGGTCGCACCAGCACGCCGAAGGCAGCGGTTGCCCCCGTGACCTTGAACCCGCTGAATCTCCTGAAGAACTGGCCAGTTGGTGGTGCGACGTTGGTCCCAGCAGCTCCAGCCCGCGAACCCGATTCCGCCGCCGACGCCAAGCTCCATGTGGTCTCGCGGATGGACCACTATTTCGACCTGCTCGCCACGCCTGAAGTCTTGATCGATCCAAATCCAACCCGCACTCGCGTCGCCGGTGACCGCATCCAACCGCCGTCGACCCGATTTGAAGCCCGTTCGTTCACCGGACCCGCTGGAACGCGGCCCTACAAGCTGTTCGTCCCATCGACCTATCGCGGCCAGCCCGTTGCCTTGATCGTCATGCTCCACGGCTGCAGCCAGAGTCCCGACGACTTCGCCGCTGGAACGCGCATGAATGAGCTTGCCCAGGAACTCGGCTTCCTCGTCGCCTACCCCGGCCAGACGTCGACAGCCAACCCCGCCAAATGCTGGAACTGGTTCAACGTCTCGGACCAGGGCCGCGATAACGGCGAGCCGGCCCTGATTGCAGGCCTGACCCGCGAAATCATGGCCGAGTTTGCCGTCGATCCGCTTCGCGTCTATGTCGCCGGCCTCTCGGCGGGTGGTGCTGCAGCGTCCATCATGGGTGCAACCTACCCTGACCTTTACGCTGCCATCGGCGTCCACTCGGGCCTCGCCTGTGGGGCCGCCCGCGACATGCATTCGGCCATGACCGCCATGCGGCAGGGTTCGGTCGTGCCCATCACGCCGGGGGCACGCCTCATGCCCGCGATCGTGTTCCACGGCGATCGTGACAGCACCGTCGCCCATATCAACGCGGCTCAAGTCATTGCCCAGTCGAAGGGCACCGGCACCTACGTCCGCACCTGTCACGAGAAACAAACCGCTGGCGGCATTTCCTATACCCGCGACGTCCACGCCGACAAATCCGGTCAAAGCGTGCTGGAAAACTGGACGCTCCACGGCGCGGGCCACGCTTGGTCGGGCGGCAGCCAGCAAGGCTCCTACACAGACACAAAAGGCCCCGACGCGAGCCGCGAAATGGTCCGCTTTTTTCTCCAGCACACCCGCCGGTAAAAGGCGGCTCCCAACCAGACTGGACCGTGTCAAGCAACAGCGTCGAGCACGTCAATCGCCCTCGATCCGCTGTGGAAAAAAGGCCTTTGACTGGCAACCTTGCCCCGCCCTTCATGCCAGAGCCTGTTGAGACTGTCGCTGACCGTGGTGCACTGCAGCGCCTCAAATTATTCAAAATGCAGCCAAAAAACACCGCGCGGCACCCTCAGAATCAGGCACATTCCTCCCCAGCTCAATGCATCCAATTCATCAACCGTTGCGTTTGTGGAACAGTATGTCGCAGCGATTTGTGGCACGTTGAGACGTTGACGAAGGCCGGCAATCTTCGAGAGGGACAACCTAGAATGAGCGCGATTTTCTTTGGCAGCCGTATGCTTGCGAGCGTGGCTGTTTGTTCCATGCTTACGTTTAATCCAACAACCGCAACGGCCGCCAGCATGGCCGTCGAAATGGCCTGCGCCACCGATTACTTCACCCACTGCAGCAAACACGACCCAGACAGCCCCGGCGTCCGCTCGTGCATGCGCGCGGTTGGCTCGCGCTTATCGCCACGCTGCATCAAGGCTCTTGCTGCCGCTGGTGAGATCCCCAGTTCGCGGTCCGAGCGTCGCGCGTCCCGTTAAGGCGCAAGGCGCGAAGACGTGTCGGTCCAGCATACAAAAAAGGGCGTCCTCATCGGGACGCCCTTTTTATCATTTTATTGGGTCGCCATCAGCCCGGTTGTTCGCCGGGCTTTGGCTTTTCAAGCGCTGGCGTCACGTATTGCGTCAGCATGTTTTTGATCCAATTGCCCGGCCCACGCACAAACGGCAGCGTTTTGGATTGTGCCACCCACGGGAACTGCTTTTCCTTTTCCGGGAAGAAGCCCTCGTAGATCATGAACACGATCACCATGATCAGCGCGCCACGCAGAAAGCCGAACACGAACCCGAGGATACGGTCGATCATACCGACACTGCTATCGAGGATGGCGTCGGAAATGCGGGTCGTGATGAGGTGCACGATGATGAGCACCACGAGGAAAGTCAGCGCCGCGATGATAGCAGCCCCAACCATGGTCCCGTTGTTGCCGGGAATACCGATCTGCTTGCCGATCTCAATCGCGACCCCGTCCTGCGCACGCTTGAATGCGAGGTAGGCGATCCCGGCCGCGATCACCCAGGAGACGATCGACAGGAGCTCGCGCATCAAGCCGCGGTACATCGCAAGCAGCGCCGAGATCAGCCCGAGGACGAGCAATGCGGCATCAAAATAACTGAGCGGTCCGATCATGGTTCACGGATTCCGGTGAAAGGTTGGAAATGAATGCAGCGGTGCGTGTCACTCGCACGGGGCTGTTGCCTCCGCAAGAGCCTTCAGGTGGGCATGGCGCAGAAGCACAATGGACAACGCGGACGGATCGACCTCCCCGGTCGCAGGGATGACGGCGCGCCCAAATCCAAGCTTCTGCGCTTCCTTCAATCGAGAGGTCATGTGGCTTGGTGCACGGATGGCCCCCGATAGCGAAATTTCACCGAAGTAAACGTCGTCTTTGGGGAGCGGAACACCGCATCGTGACGAAAGCAGGGCCGCAGCCGCCGCCAGATCGGCCGCCGGGTCGGCAATCTTCAATCCACCCGCAACGTTGAGATACACGTCCATCTGCGAAAACGAAACCCCGCACCGCGCGTCAAGCACGGCCAATAGCATGGCCAGCCGCGCGCCATCCCACCCGACCACCGCCCGTCGCGGCGTCCCCAGCGAGCTGGGCGCGACCAGTGCTTGGATTTCCACCAGAATAGGCCGCGTCCCCTCGATCCCGGCAAACACGGCAGCCCCGGGGCTCGACGCATCGCGGTCGCCTAAAAACAGCTCGGACGGGTTCATGACTTCGCGCAAGCCTGCCTGCACCATCTCGAACACGCCGATCTCGTCCGTCGGACCAAACCGGTTCTTGACCGACCGCAGGATCCGGTAGGGATGCCCCCGGTCGCCTTCGAAATACAGCACGGTATCGACCATGTGCTCGATGACCTTTGGACCCGCGATCTGCCCTTCCTTGGTAACGTGGCCGACGAGCAGCAGCGACGCGCCCACCGTCTTGGCATAGCGGATCAGCGACTGCGTGGCCGCCCGCACCTGCCCCACGGTTCCCGGCGCGCCATCAAGCTGATCGGCCCACAGCGTCTGGATGGAGTCTATCACCACCAGGTCCGCCCGCCCGATATCGGTAAGCGTCGCCAGGATATTAGACAGGCTCGTCTCGGCCGCCAGCATCACAGGGGCTCGCGACAATCCCAGCCGTTCGGCACGCAAGCGCACCTGCGCAGTCGCCTCTTCACCCGAAAAATAGACAGCTTTACGCCCCGCGCAGGCAAGGCTCGCCGCCAGCTGCAGCAAGAGCGTCGATTTGCCGATCCCCGGCTCACCGCCGATCAGCAACGCCGAACCCGGCACGATCCCGCCGCCGGTCACGCGGTCGAGTTCGGCAATCCCTGTGGTGAAGCGCGGCGCTTCCTCGTTGCGGCTGGCCAGCGTTTCGAGGGTCACAAGACGGCCCTTCGATCCCTTGGCAAGCCCCGATCCCGGCACTGCAATCGCCTCCGCTTCCTCCAGCAGCGTGTTCCAATCCCCGCACGACGGGCACTTCCCCACCCAACGGGGCTGCACCCCGCCACAGGTCTGACAGACGAATTGGATTTTGGGCGCTTTGGCCATTACCGCTTCGGCTCGCCGGGCCGGTCGCTGGCAGCTGGCAAGGCTGAGCGCACCCATCCGTTGCCGGTCAGGTGCTCCTGGGGTTGAAACCGCGTCTTGTAGTTCATCTTGCGCGAGCCAGCGATCCAGTACCCAAGGTACAGGTAGGGCAATCCAAGGCTCTTGGTATAGGCGATGTGGTCGAGGATCATGTAGGTGCCGAGGCTGTCCGCCTCATCGGCGCTGTCATAGAAACTGTAGACCATCGAAACCCCGTCCGCGAGCCGGTCGCACAAAGCGACCGCCTTTAGCGGCCAGCTTTCAGGCCGCATTTGAAACGACAGATGCGGCAGGTCTTCCGGCTTGACGCGATACTCGGTCAGGAACGTGTCGATCACGCTATCTTCAACCATCATCGCATAATCCAGCACCGTCATATCGGCCATCCCGCCATCGGAATGCCGACTGTCGATGTAGCTGCGAAACAGACTGTATTGTTCTGATGTCGGCACCGGCGCGATTCGGCGTGCGCGCAACGCAGTATTGCGGTCCATGATCCGCCGCATCGTACGACCCGGCTCGAACTCGTCGACCCGCACGCGCACCGAAACGCACGCCTGACACCCCTCGCAATACGGAATGTAGGCGATGTTCTGGCTCCGCCGGAACCCGCCCCGCAGAAGTTTGTCGATCATCTCCGGGGCCTTGTCGGCGTTGAGATGGGTAAACAGCTTTCTTTCAAGCCGTCCCGGCAGATAAGGACAAGGCTGCGCGGCAGTGACGTAGAACTCAGGAAAGTTCTTATGTTGTTCCGTCATGCCCTGCGATTGTCCCTCATGGCGGCGGCGAAGTGTACCGCGCGTGCCCACTCACTGCTGAGATGATAGGAGACGCAGCCCGTCGCAAGCAAGGCCGCATTAACTGGGTCGGGAAAATTGCGCGGAGCAGGAACGCTGCCCCTTTGGTCAACCTTTGCCGCGCGTCGCCGTCAGCCCCGGCTGGGCGTGTGCCTCCAGGAAGGCCACGATCTGCTCGGCGACATCGATTCCGCTCGCCGATTCCATGCCTTCAAACCCTGGTGACGAATTGACCTCCATCACCATCGGCCCGTGCGACGAGCGCAGCATATCGACACCGCAAACGTTGAGCCCGAGCACGGCGGCCGATTGGATGGCTGTCGTGATTTCGTCAGGTGATAGCGTCGCGGGCTCCGCATGCCCCCCCCGATGCAGGTTCGACCGGAACTCACCGGGTTTCCCCACACGCATCATCGACGCCACCACACGGCCGCCGATCACGAACGCCCGAATATCGGTCGCATCGGCCTCGCGAATGAAGGCCTGAACCATAATATTGACGTTGGCAGCGCTGAAGGCCTCGATAATGGATTTCGCCGACGCATGTGTTTCCGCCAGAATGACACCCATGCCCTGCGTGCCTTCGAGCAACTTGATGACAACCGGGGCCCCGCCAACTTCCTTGATGACATCTTCAGCCTTGCGCGGGCCGTGCGCAAACGCCGTCACCGGCATCCCGATCCCGGCGCGAGCCAGCAACTGCAGCGCGCGCAGTTTGTCGCGCGACCGCCCAATGGCGACGCTTTCGTTCAAGGGATAGACGCCTTGCATCTCGAATTGCCGCAGAACGGCGAGCCCATAGTGCGTCACCGACGCCCCGATCCGGGGAATCACCGCATCGTAGAGCGGCAACTCCCGACCCCCGTACCGCAACACTGGGTTGTTCGCGGTGATGTTCATGTGAACTTGCAACGTGTTGACAACGTCGATCGTATGACCGCGCGCCTTGGCAGCCGCAATCAAACGGACGTGGGAATAAAGCGCCGGGTTGCGGGCTAGCATGATGAGGCGCATGTTCAACCCGTTGTGTAGGCCGCAAGCAACCATCGCGGCAAATCAGACGACACGTTCCTAATCCAACCCCACGAATGTGGGAAGAGCATCGCGGTTCCATCGGTTGGAACACGGGCCGGAAACAGTGTTATCGGTTGCCATGCGCTTCGGGGGGCATGTTTCGACTGGCACGCGGCCGTGTGACGGGTTAGGTAGCATCTCGCGCGTGCATGCGGTCTGATTCAGCGCGCCGCCCGAATTCAAGACGCCCGTTTGCAACACGTCACGAACACACCACGAAAGAGACGCGAAGTTCGATGAGATCGTTGCAGGCACTCGCATGGCTGATGTTGCCTCTTGTCCTGGGCATGATCCTGGCCATGCCAGGGCGCGCGATTGAAATCGAATTCAACGGCGGGCCCGTCCGGCGTGAAATTCTGGCCTTCTACGACAGTCAACGGGAAGCCACCCCACAGACGACCCGCATCCATCAGTTCGCCGAAATGCCGCTCAACTGGTTGGGCTTCCACCTCACCTATGTCGACGTGAACGGCCCGCTTCCAGCTATCGAGACACTACCTAAATACCGGGGCATCGTGTCGTGGTTCATCGAGTCCATCAGCACGGCCGACCGTTATGTGACCTGGCTCGATGAGGCGACCAGAGCGGGTGTGAAACTCGTCGTGTTCTCAGCCGCTGCCCCCGGCGTCACGCCGGGCTTTGAGCCAGCCAGCGCGCGCGTCTACCGTCGCCTTGGCCTCCTCTCGACCGACGACCACATGTCCTTGACCCATAAAGTCAAGCTGACGGTCGACACGCCTGAGATGGCAGGCTTCGAACGCCCGCTGGACAAAGTCCCCCCCGATTTCCGCGTCCTGACCCTAGCCGACAACAACACGACGGCTCATGTCAGCGCGCACATGACCGGGCGACCGGGCAGCAAACCCGCCGTGCTGATTGCGACCGGCCCAGGCGGCGGCTATGTCTCCGACGAATACTCCATCGTCTTTGACGCCAACACCGACCGCGTGCGCTGGACGCTCAACCCGTTCTTGTTCTTGAAGCTCGCCTTGGCCAAGGAGCGGATGCCCATCCCCGACGTCACGACGCTCTCGGGTCGCCGCATGTACTTCAGCCACATCGACGGCGACGGCTGGAACAACGTGTCCCAGATCGACGGCTACCGTCAGGCGCAAACCCTGTCCGCCGACGTCATCCGCAAAGACGCGATCGAGCCGTTTCCCGACCTGCCCGTCACCGTCGGCACCATTGCCGGCGACCTCATTCCCGAGCTTGGCGGCAACCCGGCCGGACGGGATGCCGCCCGCAAACTGTTTGCGCTCCCCCAGGTCGAAATCGGCAGCCACACCTATACCCATCCCTTCCAGTGGTCCTTCTACGAGACCTATTCCCGCGCGGCTGAAGAGGCCTTGATCGACAAGGTTCGAACCCCCGAACTTCCAGCCATCGAACGCGCCCGCCGGCTGCTGCTGTCGGCCACCGGACAATCGTCGCCGCTGAACGTCCAGGGCCGCTATATCGCCGGCTCCAGCGACCTGCCGCGCACCTACCTCAAAGACCCGTTCGACTTGACGCGCGAAGTGGCTGGCGCGCTGGCATTCGCTGAAAGCCTCGGCCCTCCGGGTAAAAAAGCCAAACTCTATCAGTGGAGTGGCGATTGCTTGCCGTTTGAAGGCGCGATCCGGGCTGCACGGCTGGCGGGTGTCGCCAACATCAACGGTGGCGATAGCCGCCTCGACGCGAATTTCCCCTCCGTGTTCTACGTGCCGCCGATCTCAAAGCCCGTGGGCCGCGAACGCCAGATCTATTCCGCCAACAGCAATGAAAATACCTACACCAACGATTGGACAGGCCCGTTCTACGGCTTTGCCATGCTGGGCGATACGGTCCGCAATACGGAACTGCCACGCAGACTGAAACCGTTTAATCTGTACTACCACATGTACTCAGGCGAACGTCAAAGCGCCTTGGCAGCCCTCGTCCAAAACCTCAAGCTGGCCCGTCAGAGCCTGCTCACGCCCGTCGCCGCGTCCCACTATGCAGCCATCGCCAACGACTTTTTCACAACCAACCTGACGCAGCTCGACGCCACGTCCTGGTCGGTGCAAAACCGTGGCGAACTCCAGACCGTGCGCTTCGACGACGCCGACAACCTCATCGTGGACGCGCTGGCCAGCAAAGGCGTTCTCGGCTTTACCCGCCATGCCAGCGGCGCGATTTACGTGTCCCTCGATCCAGCCGTCGAGCCCGCCATCGTTACTTTAAAGCCCCATGTCCCAAGTCAAGCGGACCCGTTGTCAGCGACAGGACCCGGCGCACAGCTCATTAGCGCCCGCTGGTGGTTTCGCGACTACCAAGCCGACGGCTGCAGTTTCAACGTCACGGCCCAAGGGTTCGGCGCAGGCGACATGCTCTGGCAAACAGCGCCCGGCCGCACATTCAATCTGACCGCTACGCGCGACGGCCAATCCCTGATCACCATGCCAGTCTCAGCCGACGCAAACGGCATCCTGCAGCTGAGCATCAAAGCGGACGCCATCTCACCTGTGCGGTTGAGGTTTGCCTGCAATGAGTAGTGCAGCAGCCATCGCCCGGTCCCTGTGGACCACGACCCATCGCCGTCTCAATGCGGCGCAAGGGACGATCGCAGCGCGCTCGCCGTTTCGCGCTCATGTCTTTGTGATGGGTCTTCTGTTCGCCGCTGCAGCCGTTGTCGGTTATGTTCTGTTGCCCGGCGATGCGGAACGAATCGCCATGCTGGAGCGCGACGGCAAAACCATAGAAGCCCGCCAAATCCTCGAACAGAAATTCAACGCAGGCGATCGCGGCCAACGCACGCTGTTCCAACTCGAAAGCCTCTACGAACAGTCGGGCAACATCCCCAAAGCCGGCCAGACGTTGGAATTGCTGGCCCAGCAGCGTCCGCGCGATGCCAACGTCCAGCGCCAACTTGGCCAGTTCTACAAACTGACCCACGCCGAACCCGCCTATATCAGAACGCTGTGGGCGCAAATCGACCTGCGTTATTCAGAGGCGGCCTGCCGCGAACTGATCGGCCTCCTGAGGCGCTCGGGCCAGTACGCCGATGAACAGTCAGCCCTCGTGAAATGCCGCCAGAAGGGATATCGCCGCCCCGACGATATGGTCCGTTTAGCCTCGCTCCTCGCTGTCGATGGCGACATCAAGGAAGCATCCTATCTGCTGCGGGCCGTGGACGACCTCCGCCGTTTGAAAACCGACCGCGAACGCCTTCAGTTGTTTGAGCTTCTGATCGAAAACGACCAGCCCGGCGAGGCTCAACGCAGGGCCGCCCGGTGGGTTAAAACCACCAAAGACGATGGCTTTGCTTTGACCCTCATCAGCGAACTGGCCGCAGCCAATCGCCCCGATCTCGCCATCGAACTCGCGCGCGAGACATCCGCCCCCGGCGATAGCGTGTTCCTGTCCATCGGCGAACTGATGGCCGACCGCGATCAGACGGTCGCGGCTCAATCGATCCTGCGCGGCTGGCTCGACAAAGCCCCCCCCGACATGGACGCGTCCGTCACGGCCCGCTTCATCAATGCGGCAGTGTCCGCAGGCGACCCCGATCTGGCCTTGGCTGGCGCGCAAAAAGCAGGCCTTGCCCGCGTCCCCATCGAGGCCGCAGCAAGCCTGGTGCGCAGTTTCGAAACATCGAACCGCCGCGCCGACGCCGATGCCCTGCGCGCATCGCTGCGCAAAATCCGGGGGCCTGAGGCCGCCGGTGCCGTGGAAGCACCCCTGCCCGGTCGCCGACCCGTTGCCGCCGCCCGCCCCACCGGCCTTGAACCGTGGCGCAATGCTCTGTGGAAACGTCTCAAGGAAGAAAACAAGGTGATCACAGCAATTCAGCCGGGCGCAAAGCCGGTGCGATCAGCCAAAGATCTGCAGGCACTGAAGCGCGCGCGAAAGTACCGGCGGTTGCCGAACGCCAAGACACGACAGCAACAACCGCAATCCCAACCGCCAATCCCCTTCAACTATTTCAATAAACCTTGAACCGGCCACGCCCGGCTCATATTCGAAGCGCAGCGACACGCAGCTCACCGATTCCATGCGATGATCATGTGCGCGCCGTGTACAAACTCGACCGATTGGTCCGGATGTGGTTAAGACACCTTACTTAGACCTGCGGGGCTCACACATCGCCTGGGGAAGCTGATTTGCAAGACGCGGCGTCACGACCGGCTGGCCCCACATCGGGGACCGTTGAAGCCAAGCAGGAGGGGGCAGAGCAGACCGGTTATTACGGGCTGCAAATTCTGCCGCCTCTGTCGGCCGTATTTGAACTGGCAGCGATCGTTGCTCTTCTGCTCGCAGTCGATTGGTTCCTCCCAGCTCTCGACATCAACAACATCCAGCCCAGCCCCTACTGGCTACCGGTTCTGCTGTTGACCCTCCACTACGGAACCGCCAGCGGCACGCTCGCCGTCATCGTTGCCATTGTTGCCTATTTCTCCCTCGTGACGCTGCCCGAACAGGGCGTCGGTGAAAACGAATTCGCCTACCGCCTTCGCATTCTCTCCCAGCCAATTCTGTGGATCGCGACCGCCGTGCTGCTGGGGCAGTTCCGCATGGTCCAGATCGCCGCCAAGCGCGAGTTGCGCCGCCGCGCCGTCGAACTGGAAACCCAACGCGACACGTTGGCCGATTACGCCCACCGCCTGCGCGACCGCTGCGATGCCCTCGAACGCGACATCGCCGCCCGCCCGATCAACCCAACCGCCCCGTTGCTGAACGCATTGGCAAAGCTTGCTGACGGCAAGCACGACCTCGCCACGGCAGCACAGGCAGCCTTTGCCTCCGCGTTCCCCGGAGCCGCCGTCTCGCTTTATGTGCGCAGCGGTGACAGTCTCACGCAGCACGCAGCGATCGGCTGGCCCCAACCCGCGCCCTGGACCACGGTACTGGAACCAACCCATCCCCTTGCCAAGGCCATCATAGCAACCCGGGCAAAGCCCGTTGTGCTCGATCCCGCAGGCGACGCCATTCTCAACGGACAGGGCCTCGCCGCCGTCCCCATCGTCGACCCGGTCAGCGGCAATGTGACGGGCATGCTGAAACTCGACCGTGCGCCCGCAGATGTCGTCACGCCCGATCTGATCCGCCAACTCGACGTCCTGGCCTCCGCCCTTGAACCCGGCCTTCAGAGTCTCGAAAAGTCCACCCGCCCCCGCGAACCCGGTGGCGTGGAGCGCAGCCTGTTAAAGATAAGCCGCTGACGATGGATCCGCTCGTCGAACCCGCTTTCGGTGAAGTCGCGCCCGTCTCCGGCGCTGACCGTCCATCTTGGTTTGCCCCGGTGCCATTCGCGGTCTTGCTCAGCGTCGGCCAGTCCGTCTTGTTCGCCGCCAAACTATGGATGGGATTTCCCCTCGCACTCTGGTTGCTCGCCCACCTAGCCCTCATAATCGCTGCCACAGCCGTCATTTGGCAACACCGGACCGCGATTGCCGACGCTACACCCTACGCGTTGACGCTGCTCGCGAGCCTCGTCTCCGGGCCAGCCGGTGCCGCCATCGCCGCCATGGCTCTGATCCGGCACTCCCGTGAAACCACCAATCCGCAATTGCTCGCAGACTGGTACAACCGCATCGCACTGGCCGGCGACGTCGATCCCGTCACGGACCTCTACAACACGGTCGCCATGGGTCGTGCGCTGCATACCTCGACCGTCCCCCCGAAGGTATTCGATACCGTCATGACCAGCGGCACGCTCGCCGACCGCCAGACAGCACTTGGGCTGATCGCACGGCAATTCCAGCCAAGCTACGCGCCAGCCCTGCGCCACGCCCTCGTCAGTCCCGAACCCGTTATTCGGGTCCAGGCCGCAGCCGTCGCCGTTAAGGTCCGTGCCGGGTTGAAGGCAACCCTTGCCGCAGCGTTGCAGCGCGCCAGCGAGAACCTGCCCTCCGCCGCGGCCGCGGCTCTGGCCGTCGACCTGCAACTCATGGCTAAATCCGGTCTGCTTGAAGACGACGACCGCGACCGCGCATCGGCTGCCGCATCCAGCCTCGTCGCGAATCTCCTCGACGGCACAGCCACCCCAGACGCCATCGACGCCCCGTTCAGTCCCCTCGCCCAATCCCTGATTGAGACCGAACTGCTCGCACGCGGCCGGTTCGGCGACTTCCGTAAACTGCGTGCCCGCGCGCCAATATCGGGCCTCCCTGAAGCCCCGTGGACGAGGGGGCAGCGGCATGCCTAGCGCACACGAGCCTGGTCCGGGTTGGACACAAACCGTTTCGGCCACACCCGCCGACATTTGTATTATCGTGGAAGGGGCCTACCCGTATGTGCCCGGAGGCGTTTCGAGCTGGATCGACTGGCTCATCAAAACGCAACCAGACCGGACATTCTGCGTCGTGGCCCTGTTGCCGCGTCCATCGAACGCCACGCCCCGATATGCCCGCCCCCCAAACGTGACCGGCTTCCAGGTCGTCTATCTCCAGGATTTCGGCGCACAACCCGTCAAGCGGATGCGCGTCCCCGACGACGTCGACGCACTCGCCGCAGCCCTCAGCCGCCTGACAACGGTCGGCGGCGTTGGCGAACTCGCCACCGCAACCGCTCAACTGAACAGCCTTCGCCGCACCATCAGCCTGCCCGTGCTGTTCAATTCGCCCGTCGCCTGGCGACTGGTCGAACGCATGTACGCCATCGAAATGCCGTTCGCCTCGTTCCTGCACTACTTCTGGGGCTGGCGGGCTCTTCTCGGCGGCTTGTTTGCAACGTTGGAATGTCCCCTGCCGCAGGCCCGCATCTACCACACGATCTCGACGGGCTACGCGGGCGTCCTGGCAGCCCGGGCCGCTCTCGAAACGGGGCGTCCCGCACTCCTCACCGAACACGGCATCTACACCAACGAACGTCGCATCGAACTTCTGATGGCCGAATGGGTCGCCGACACCGTCGATAAGGGCCATGCCCTGGACGACCCGCGCTTTGATCTGCGCGACATGTGGGTCCGTGCGTTCGAGGCCTACGCCCGCACCTGCTATGAGTCCTGCGCCGAGGTCATCACGCTCTATGGCGACAACCAGCGCGTTCAGCGCGTCCTAGGTGCCGACCCCGCTCGCTTGACGGTCATTGCCAACGGCATCGACCTGGAGCGGTTTGCAGCCGTCGGCCAGCCCCCTGTTGGCGGCCCCCATGCCATCGGGCTAATCGGCCGCGTCGTCCCCATCAAGGACGTCAAAACCTACATCCGAGCTGCCCGCCATCTGGCGACCCGTTTGCCATCGCTGAAAGCTTACGTCATCGGCCCCACCGACGAAGATCCAGACTACGCCGAGGAATGCCGCCAACTCGTCCGCGACCTCCACCTCGAAGCCGTCGTCGAGTTCACCGGCGCGGTCGACATCGTCCAATACCTCCCCCGGATCGAAGTCGTGGTGTTGACGAGCCTATCGGAAAGCCAGCCCCTCGTGGTGCTCGAAGCTGGCGCATCGGGCATCCCGTTCGTGGCGACCAACGTCGGGTCCTGCCGCGAGATCCTCGAAGGCCGGCCCGATGAAGTGCCCAACCTGGGTCCAGGCGGCATCGTCACCGATGTGGTCGACCATGTCGCCATCGCAGACGCGGTCGAACGCCTGTTGCGCGACCGCCAGATGCGCCACGACTATGGCCAGAACCTCAAGCGCCGCGTCTCAGCAACCTACACCTCGCAACAGGCCGCCAAGGCCTACACGGATCTGTACGCCCGCCATTTGAGCGCGCCTACAAAGCCCGCTCTAGACACGAAAGCCACCCCATGGCCGGCATAGGCTTTGAACTGCGCAAACTCTCACGCCAGGAAAGCCTGTCCTCGGTGCTGGCAGCCGGTGGCCATGCCGCCGTCATCGCCGCCGGCCCCTGGTTGTTCACCATCGCCTCGCTGGCAACCATTTCAATCACAGTCGAGCGGTTCGTCGGTTTGGATGCCTTGGCCGACTTCCGCGCCATCATCATCTATGCGTTTGCAATCTCTCTCGTCATCACCGCGCCCGTGACCATGGTTGCAACCCGCCTCGTCGCAGACGCCTTGTGGTCGAAAAAACCCGAACGCGTGCGCCCTCTGCTGTTGGCGGCGATCGGCCTGTCGTCGGCCCTGGTCGCAATCGGCGTCATCGCCTTGAGCATCTACTTCCAACTCTCGCTATCGACGGCCATCGCTTTGGGCTCGGCGACGATGACGGTCGCTCTGATCTGGGTGGCGCTCGGCTTTTGCGGCGCAGTCCGCGATTACGCCGCCGTCACGAATGCCTTTTTGCTGGGATTGTTTATCGCGCTCCTTGCCTCGGTCACGGCGGCAGCCGCAGGTCTGGGGTCTGCTGGGATGGTGCACGGCTTCACGGCGGGCTTGATGGTGACCTTCCTCGGCCTGACGCTGCGCATCATGGCAACCTTCCCCCAGCCCGTTCACGACCTGCGCGACGGCTTTAACGCCCTGCTCGGCGGGTTCACGTCCTACCGCACCTTGGCCCTGGGAGCAGCCGCTGGAACACCGGCGGTGTGGATCGACAAGTGGGTGTTCTGGTTCTCGCCCGTCGGCGAAAGCGTCAACGCCGGGCTGGTTCATGCGCCGCTCTACGACAGCGCGATGTTCATCTCCTCCCTCGTGATCATTCCATCGCTGGCCTCGTTCGTCTCCAAACTCGAAACCGACTTTTTCGAGCGTTACCAACGCTATTATGGCTCGATCAAATCCCACGGTACAATCGGCCAGATCGAAGACGCCCGTCAGCGCCTGTCCGCCCACACCCTCGATACGCTCGTGTTGATCACCATCGCCCAGGTCGGCATGTGCGCGGTGCTGATCATGACCGCCCCGATGCTGGTTGAAGCGTTAAACCTTCAGTTCCGCCAGATCGCCATCCTGCGCTTTGGCGCGCTGGCCGCCGTGTTCCATTTCATCTTCATTGCGGCAACGTCGTTCCTGCTGTTCTTCGATCGCCGCCGCGTCTATCTCGCACTCCAGGTCGTCTTTCTGACGCTCAATCTCACCCTGTCGATCCTGACGGTCAGCCTCGGCCAGGACTATTACGGCGTCGGTTATTTCGCCGCCTGCCTCATCTCCAGCATCCTCGCCTACATCATGGCGGTCGCAACCTTTGCCAACCTGAATTTTCTGACCTTCATCGGCAACAACCCATCCATCGTCGCCGGCAGTAGCCACGCCAACGAACGGCCTTGGTACGATTGGCGCTAACGATAGCCCTCAACGGTGCCTCTCATGCGGGACTACCTGATCTTCATGCACGGCGACCAAGAGCGCCCAGAGGCGGTTGACGACTGGGAGACATATGTCGCCGCACTGCGTGAAACCGGCATGTTTGTCGGGGGCAGCGCATTTGGCCCCGCATCGAGTTTTCGCAAAAACGTCAGCAGCGTCGCCGGGTCGCCCCGCGTGCTGACCGGCTACATCCGCATCCGCGCCCGCGACTTGGCAGATGCGCAGACGTGTCTCGTCGCAAACCCCGTCTACGAGGCTGGTGGCACCATCGAAATCTATGAACTCATCGAGGATTGAGCCGCCGTGCCAACGGCTAATCTCAAAGGGCGACTATGCCATCCCCGCGAGGACGGCTTTGAGCTTGCCCGCATTGGCTGCCAGCACGGCGCCATCCTCCATCGCGCCGGTGTGGGGCTTGAGCGCGATCCCCTCAAACCGGGGAATGACATGGAAATGGAGGTGGAATACGGACTGTCCGCCGGCCGCCTCGTTGAACTGCATCACGCTGATACCGTCCGCAGCAAACGCGATATGCGCGGCCCGTGCAATCTTTTGAACCACCACGATGACCTGTGCCAACGACGCCGCATCCGCATCGAACAGATTGCGGCACCCAAGCCTGGGCACGATCAGGGTATGACCCGGCGCCTGTGGCATGACATCCATGAACGCGATGGTGTGCGCGTCCTCGTGAACGCGATGACTGGGAATTTCCCCCCGTAGGATTTTTGCAAACACGTTATTGGCATCGTAGATGTGTGTGCCCATCGGAGTGGTCCTATTCGGGGAGCTTCGCCGACCCTATATGGGCGAGAACGACCTTGAAACGCAATGTCCCGCAAGTGCCGCAATCGCCAGCGAAACAACAATTTGAAACGTTTCCGCCCCAGCCGCGTACCTAAACGAGCCCGCGCAGGAGCCAACCTGGCAGAAACATCAACCTGTGGCTTACCACCTCATGTTGCGTTAGATACCACCACGGCATGCGTCACAAATTGGCAGTCAACGTCGCCTAGGTCACCGTCCAAGGCATGCTTTATCTGGAGAGAACTCGTTATGCGTCGCAATTCCAAGACCCTGAACCGCATCGTGGCAGCCGTAATGACCGCTAGCGCTTTGATCGCGCTGCCGTCGCTGGCCGTAGCTGAGGGACTTGCTGGCTCCTGGCGCGGAAACGGGTCGGTCGTTCTGCCATCGGGCGCCACCGAAAAGGCCCGCTGCCGCGTCTCGTTCTCAAAGCAAGGCGGCCGCAGCTATGCCATGAACGCAGTGTGTGCATCGAGCTCCGTGCGGGTTTCCCAAACGGCCTCGCTCCAGCAGGTGGGTGCCAACCGTTTTGTCGGCGAATTCATAAACAACGAATACGGCATAACGGGCAGCATCAACTTGACGTTGAGCGGAAGCAGCGTAAGCGCAGCGCTTCACGGCGGCGGCGGCAGCGCCTTTTTCAATCTGAACCGTTGAACGCTGCAATAACGCCCACGCGCTTTCCGGGCAGCCCGTGAAGAGCACGCACGCGGAAGCCGCGCCCGTGCCCGACGGCTTCAGTCGTGGTCGTCTTCAACCCCATCGCCCTGGACTTTACGGAAGGGCCCAGCCTCGGTGTAAAGCGCGGCCATCTCTGACACGGCCTCACGCTCCTGCTTTAAAAATCGCTCCACAGCCGCCCGGAATCCCGCATCCCCGATCCAGTGCGCTGAATACGTGGTCGCGGGGAGATACCCGCGCGCCAGTTTGTGCTCGCCTTGCGCCCCAGCTTCGACCCGCGCCAGCCCGTGTTCGATGGCATAGGCGATGGCCTGATAGTAGCAGACCTCGAAATGCAGGCTGGGATGCTGCTCAATCGCTCCCCAATAGCGTCCATAGAGGCAGTCGCCGCCGATGAGGTTGAGCGCGCCTGCAATCCGCCGCCCGCCCCGATTAGCAAAGATCAGCAGGCACCGGTCGGCCAGCGTTGCCCCCAATTTTGAAAAGAACGCGCGATTGAGATAGGGTTGGCCCCATTTACGCTGCCCGGTATCGACGTAGAACGCATACATGGCGTCCCAATCGGCTTCCGTGATGGCAGCCCCGATGACGTGCTCGATCTCGATCCCGTTCGCGACAGCCTGCTCACGCTCGCGCCGGACGGCCTTGCGTTTGCGCGACGCCAGCGTCGCGAGAAAATCGTCGAACGAGGCATAACCGGCGTTGCTCCAATGGAACTGCTGTCCCGTCCGGATCAGAAACCCGAGCTTGGCGAGCCGGGCGGCACACCCCTCATCCGCAAACGTCACGTGCAGAGACGACACCTTTAGGTCGATGCTGAGCGCCACCAGCGCCGACGCAAGCTGTTGTTCGTGCAGATCGCGGTCAGGACCGGGCCGCACCATCAAGCGCGGCCCAGGCACCGGCGAGAACGGCACGGCCACCTGCACTTTGGGATAATAGCGCCCGCCCGCTCGCGCATACGCATCCGCCCAGCTATGGTCGAACACATACTCGCCTTGGCTGTGCGTTTTGATGTAGCACGCCGCAACGCCCGCAACCGCGCCGCAGCCATCTTCAAGCACCACGTGACGCGGCGTCCAACCCGTCATTGGGCCCACGGTTCCGGCCTCTTCGAGCGCTGCGAGAAACGCATGCGTGACGAACGGATTAAACGTCGCCGCACTTGGAGTGGCACACGCATCCCAATCGGACGCCGGTATCTGGGCGATCGCCCGTAGCACCCGCGCGCGCGCCGTGCCCTGCTGACCGTTGCCCTCATCCATGTCGTGGGTCATGACAATTCCTGGAAGTGAGTCATCATTACGAACCCACGCGCGAAAGGATCAGCCTCGCCCGCAATTGCGATGGAAAAAGCCCACGTCACTTCTTATACTGATCGCGGGTTGGGGCGGGTATCTTCGGAGTAGTTCAGTGATGAGAGCTTTGCGCACGTGTGCAGTCGCAATCGCGATGGCGGCAAGCATGGCGGTCCTGGCCTCGGCGCCGGGTTCGGCAAAAGAACCCGTCGAAGGCGTCAAGGTGGGCCGGATGTCCATCCTGCGCAACCTCGTATCCGACGAAAAGCTGGAGCAGCAGGCAGGCCTTCAATATGACGCCCTGACCCGCAAAGCGTTCCAGCAACAGGCCTTGCTCGGCGACAACCACCCGACAACCAAACGTGTCCGTAAGATCGCCAACGATCTTCTCCCCCACGCGCCCAAATTCAACGAGCGCGCCAAAACCTGGAAGTGGGAGATCAACGTCATCAATTCGCCCACCATCAACGCGTTCTGCATGCCCGGTGGCAAGATCGTGTTTTTCACCGGCATCATCGAAAAACTGCAGATGACCGACGACGAAATCGCGCTGGTGATGGGCCACGAGATCGCGCATGCCCTGCGTGAACATTCCCGCGCGCGGGCCGCCAAGTCCACCATCACCAACGTCGGCGCGATCGCCGCCAGCATCTTCATCGGTGGCAACGTCGGCCAACTGGCTCAGGTCGGCGGCGACCTGCTGGGCCGCCGCTTCAGCCGCAATGACGAAACCGAGGCCGACCTCGTCGGCATGGAACTGGCGGCCCGCGCCGCCTACGATCCCCGCGCTGGCATCCGCCTGTGGGAAAAGATGAGTGCTGCATCCAAGGGTGCACCACCCCAGTGGTTGTCAACGCACCCCTCCGGTGCCACCCGCATCCAAACCTTCAAGGACAACATCAAGGACGTCCTGCCGCTGTATGAAAGGGCGAAGGCCGGGAGGTGAGGCGAATGACTGTCCGTACCCCTGCTGCTCAGCTTGAGCGTCGATCACTTTGATGTGATCGAACTCCAACTGAGCATAAAGCTATTCGCTTTCAAATAGAGAGGGATTGATATTTCGCGCGCCGTGCAGAAGCCGAAGAATAAACACGATGTCATATTCAATGCGATAAAAAACAATATATGGGCCTACTAAAATTGCGCGACGACCGCTGCCCAGTTCGCTCCGCTCCCGATAACGTGTCGCGTCGCGTTCAAGCGTTTTGATCTGGCGGCGTATTCGCTGGAGTACGGTCCTGGCGGTCTGCGGTCCGGCTTCCGCTTCCAAAAACTCCGAAATCTCTATCAGGTCGCGTGCGGCTGACTGCGAAAACCGGATGACGAACATGGAGTTTACAATTTGCCCAATCGCCGCTCTACCTCGGCAAAAGCATCGAATTCACTCACAGTCCGACCTTCCGCAATCGTTTTTTCAGCTTCATCGAGATATGGCTTGGCCCAAGAGAAATCTGCCTCTGCCGAATCGAGTAGCGGAACACCCAGGACTGCTGCTGTGATCGCATCTTCGATTGACGCAAAATAGCCGGCTGCCACTTGCGCGTGGAGCAACGCTTCGATCTGCGGCTTTAGTTCGATGCGCATTGCGAAACCTTTCAAGCAGAGCACTTTGGTAATCTAGCCTGTTCTCAGAAAATCTCCAACTGCCACCCCCTTGCGCACTATCCTGCTCCATGTCAGCTTGCCGCATGACTTTAGTCAAAAGCAGCGGGAGCGGCACGATGAACGAGCAAGTCAAGGCTGAGACATTCCATGGGGCCTGTCCCCACGACTGCCCTGACACCTGCGCCATGGACTACGAGGTGAAAGACGGCAAACTGGCGGGCGTTCAAGGCAAAAAAAACCACCCGATGACGCGCGGCACCTTGTGCGTCAAGCTCAAGGACTTCGACGCCCATCATGCCAACCCTGAGCGCCTGCTCTACCCGCTGCGCCGCTCGGGTCCCAAAGGCTCCAAACAATTCACCCGCATCACCTGGGACGAAGCGATCGCCGAAATCGGCAAAAACTGGCGCGAAACCATCGCCCAATATGGCCCACAAGCCATCATGCCGCAAAGCTATCTGGGCAATATGGGCCTCGTCCAGGGCATCAACTCCGGCGACCCGTTTTTCAACCGCCTTGGCACCACGGTCAACGAGAAGACCTTTTGCGCGTCGGGATCGTCGACGGCGTGGCTATTGACCGTCGGCCCCACGGGCGGCGTCGACCCCGAGAGCTTCGTCCACTGCAAATTCATCGTCATCTGGGCCTGCAACTCGATCTCGACCAACCTCCACCATTGGCCGTTCGTCCTTGAAGCCCAGAAGAACGGCGCGAAAGTCGTCGTCATCGACAGCTACAAGTCCCGCACCGCAAAGGCTGGCGACTGGCACATTGCGCCAAAGCCGGGCACCGATGGGGCTCTCGCCATGGGCTTCATCAATTCCATCATCCAGCAGGGCCTCGTTGACGCCGACTATGTCGCAAACCACACCCACGGCTACGAAGAACTCAAAGCCCGCGCCGCCGAATTCACCCCCGCCTATGTCGAGACGATCACCGGCGTCAAAGCCGCCGATATCGCCGAATTCGCCCGTGGCTTTGCCACCGCCCAACCCTCCGCGATCCGCTTAGGCGTCGCGCTGGAACGTAGCGCCGGCGGCGGCCAGGCGATCCGCGCCGCCTGCGCCCTCCCAGCCCTCGTTGGGTCCTGGAAACACGTCGGCGGCGGCCTGCTGCAGATGCCGTTGTGGGACTTTCCCGTCGATTGGGCCAAAGTGTCCCGAGCCGATTGGATCAAACCCGGCACCCGCGTCGTCAACAACCTGCGCCTCGGCCAGGCCCTCACCGGCGAAATGAAGCTCGACCCGCCGATCAAGAGCCTGTTCGTCTACTGCACCAACCCCGTCAGCCAGGCGCCTGAAACCAACAAGATCGTCGAAGGTCTGAAGCGCGAAGACCTGTTCACCGTTGTCGCCGAGCACTTTCTAACGGATACCGCCAAATATGCCGACATTGTGCTTCCAGCGGCCATGGCAGGCGAAGCCGAAGACATGATGTGGTCGTGGGGGCACTTCTACTTTACCTACAACCAGAAGGCCGTCGAGCCCCCCGGCGAGTGCCTGCCGACAAGCGAGATGTGGCGCCGCCTGGCCAAGGAAATGGGCTTCACCGATCGCATCTTCAATCTGACCGACACCGAGCTGTGCGCCGAGTTCATCAACTGGGACGACCCCAAGATGGCCGGTATCACCATGGACTATTTCAAACAGCACGGCTTCTTCAAGATCGGCGTCGGCGCGTCCGACACCCGCACGCCCCATAAGGACGGCAAATTCCCCACGCCGTCCGGCAAAGTCGAATTCCTGCTCCACGACGCCAAGAACTTCGTCGCGGGACCCTTCCGCATGATGTATGAGGGCGAGCAATCGGGCGAACCGGTCGATCCGCTGCCGGGCTACATTCCGCCGCGCGAAACGCCATCGACGAACCCGGCCCAAGCCAAGCTCTATCCCCTCAATATCATCTCACCCAAGAGCCATGGCTTCTTGAACTCGTGCTATGCCAACGAGCCCCATAAGATAAAGGGTCAAGGCGACCAGTTCGTCATGGTATCCCCCGCAGACGCCCAAACCCGCGCCATTCGCGACGGCGACCCCGTCCGCGTCCACAATGGTCGCGGCGACTTCGAAGGTATCGCCCGTGTGACCAGCGACGTCCCAACCGGCGTCGTCGTGGCAACACTGGGCTATTGGCGCTCGCTCAACCGGTCGGATGGCTCGGTCAATTCGATCTCGTCCGACGCCTGGAGCAATCTCGGCCGCGCACCGACGTACTCCGATAATCTCGTCGAAGTCTCCCGTGTGAACTGACACCACTCCGGAAGCGCACAACGCCCGCATCCTTTTTCAGGATGCGGCAACCTCTGCCACAGGTGCGACTGCCGCGCTACTGAGCCATGTGAGAGAACGGGCCATCTGGGGCATGCCCTGGATGGACCGCTCCGCTGGCGGCAGAACATCGTTGCTGGGCCAAATGCCCGTCGCCAGCGCAACGGCGTAGGCGTCCGGCAAGTCGGCTGCCGCCATCGCGGCTGCAGCGGCCTCGAAGTCGTAGGCAAACGAGCAATGCTCGATATGCAACCCGGCACGGACCTGCGTGATCACGGAGTACCAGCCAAGCGTCGTGCCGTCGTTGGCGGGCATTCCGATCACGCCCGCATTGTGCCAGATCCGACCGTCAAGAAGTCGTGTGAACGGCAAACCCGAATGCCCCCCGATGACGCCGTCGGTGCCAGCCAGCGCCAACTCAGCGGCCAGCACCTCTTTCGGCGTCGACGCGAACACGTAAGCGTTGATCGTCGACACGCTGCCGTGGATCACAGCCAACCGCCGTTCGCCGATCACGATGTCGATGCGTTTGGGCAATCCGGCCAGCCACGCGCGGTCGGTGTCGTCCAGTTGACTGTTCGCATAGCCATACCACTGCGCCGACATCAGGTCGCATGCGCTGCCAGCGGGATACCCGCACGCGCAATCGGTCGCCCCGAGCGCCAGCTGCTCGTCGCAATTGCCCATCACGACGCGAATGCCCGACGCACGCACCGCAGCGATCGTCTCGCGCGGGTTGCCACAATAAGCAACCAGATCGCCGGTACAGATAATGTGGTCCGATGGAATGTCCCGGCGGGCGGCCTCCTGAAGAACACGCTGTGTGGCCTGCAGATTGCTGTAAGGGCCGCCGAAGATGACAATGGGTCCTGTCATCACAAGCGGAGCAGGCTCTAACGTCATATCGTTTTTTCCTTCAAGCGTCGTGTAACAACCAAGCGCTGTGCCCACGTATGCGTTACGCACGACACGCAGGAAACGTTACATGGAGAGACTATGATCGCGATCACCACGCCGCGTCATTTGGTTCGGCTAAAAAAAGCTGTTCTCGGACTGTTGGCCGTAGCCTCATTATCAATGGTCTCGTTATCAAGCCAAGCAATTGCTGCCGAAAAGCTCCGCTTCGCCGTTGGCCCCTTCCAGCCCACAGCCTCCGATACGCGCAAAGCGTACGAACCGTTCTTCAAGCATCTGGCCGACAAGCTCGGTCGGGATTACGAACTCGTGGTCACCAACGATTGGGCAGGCATCGCCATCGCGCTCGCCAACAAGCAGGCCGATGTTGCCTGGATGGGACCTTGGGGCTACGTGCTCGCCCATCAGGAGGGTGGCGCAAAAGCGATCGCCACGGTCAAATATGATGGCAAACCGACCTACCACGCGATCATGCTGGCCCGCCCAGACTTGAAGATTGCCAAGTGGCCCGATGACGCCAAGGGCTTGCGACTGTCGCTGGCCGACGCCGGATCGACGTCGGGCTGGCTGGTGCCGACCTACTCGTTCAAAACCCAAAATATCGATCCCAAAACCTACTTCCAGTATCGCGATGGGGCCTCGCACGCAGCCAACGTAACAGCCGTTGCAACGGGCCAGGTGGATTTAGCGTCCGACTACGACCGCAATTTCCGCGCCATGATCGAAAAGGGCGTGATCAAGACAACTGACGCGCAGATCGTTTGGACGTCCGATCCGCTCCCCAACGACCCGCTCGTCGTGCGCGACGGGTTCGATGCGGCCGATACCGCAAAGCTGCAGGAGGCATTGTTGGCGATTACAGAGGAGCAGGCCAAGTCCATCATGCCCAACCACTACACGGGCTGGATCAAAGCCGATCATGGCAGCTACAAACTGATCGAGGATGCTGGCATTGCGTTGGGCCGCATCAAGCCGAAGTCGTGACGGCGTGACGCTCAACGCCCACACCAACATGCCCGCCGCGCCAACACGATCAGCGGTGGCGCGGCTCACGTTTTGTCTAGCACTGCTCGCAGGCGTTGCATTCTATGTGGCGTGTCTCGTGATTGCCGACATCAGTCTGGCAAAGCTGTGGGAGGGGTTGCCGCGCTTGGCATCGTGGGCAGCCCGCGCATGGCCACCTGATTTCAGTGAATTCCCGGTGCTCGCGTGGCGCGCGGCAGAAACCGTTGCCATGGCGACCGTCGGCGTTACGTTTGGGGCGATCATCGCAGCCCCCGTGTGCCTGCTGGCGGCCCGCAACACCACGCCGTCCCCGTGGCTCCAGCAACCCGCGCGCTGGCTCCTCAACGTACTGCGTGGCATCGATAGCTTCGTGTTCGCGCTCATCTTCGTTGCAGCCGTTGGCTTAGGTCCGTTCGCGGGCGTCCTAGGCATTGCCGTCCACTCGGCAGGGTCGATCGCCAAACTATGGTCGGAAGCCATCGAGACCGCCGAACCCGGCCCGCGCGAAGCGGCCACCATGAGCGGGGCGGGCCAGCTCAAGGTGTTCCTTTACGCCATGCTACCCGACGTGATGCCGCAACTGGCCTCAATCCTGCTGTACCTTTGGGAATTCAACGTCCGCTCGTCGACCGTTCTCGGGATTGTCGGCGCAGGCGGCATCGGGCAGGAACTCAAGAACAGCATGGACCTGCTGCAATTCGACCGTCTGTTCGCGATCCTGCTGATCATCCTCGCGATGGTGACCGTGATCGATACGCTGAGCGCATGGTTGCGGCGGAGGCTGCTGTGAGCAACCATCCAGCCTTACGCGCCTATGGCATTTCGAAAGCCTACGGCGGCATGCAAGCTTTGCGCGACGTGAGCCTGTCGCTGCGGTCTGGCGAAGTCGTGGCCGTGCTGGGGCCGAGTGGCTCGGGCAAATCAACGCTGATGCGCTGTCTCACCCGGCTGACGGAGCCCGACAGCGGCGAAATCTTCGTTGGCGCGCGTGCGTTGCATGGCGCACGAGGCCAAGACCTGCGCAACGTCCGCCGAGACATCGGCGTGGTGTTCCAGCAGTTCAATCTGATCCGCCGACGCTCGGCGCTTGAAAACGTGCTGGCGGGCCGCCTGAAAGATGCCCCCCTTTGGCGGGTGGCCACCAGCCATTTTTCAAGCCAGGACCTGGAGCGCGCGCACGAAGCGCTGGCCGCCGTCGGACTGGCCGCCCAATGCCATCAACGGGCCGACACACTGTCGGGTGGCCAGCAGCAACGGGTCGCGATTGCCCGCGCGCTGGCGCAAGACAGCAAGGTCCTCCTGGCCGACGAACCCGTCGCCAGCCTCGATCCCGACACCGCCCATGCCGTGCTGGCCCTGATGGCAAACCTCGCCGCGTCGAAAGGCTTGGCGGTGCTGTGCACGCTGCATCAGCCGCAGATGGCGCAGGCCTACGCCAACCGGGTGCTCACCATGAAAAACGGCCAATTGACCCACGAAGGCCAGCGGGTCCCCAGCATGTGATACCATCGAACGTATCGATAGACCCTATGACAACACTCAATCTCGTCATCCCGGCGGAGGCCGGGATCCAAGCAACCATCAGAATTTGTTCATGACCTTGACTATACCGCAGCCGTCAATCCGCTCGATGGTATGAGACGTCCGATGCGCCGTAAAAAGTGCATCGCGCGCAGTCTAAGCCGACCGTGGCCCGGTACCCGATAGCGCGTAGTTCAGCATCTTGTAGGCGAGCGACGCGGCTGTGAAATTGCAGGCGTGCAGGCCAGGGATGGGTGCCAACTCGACGAGATCAGCGCCCACCACCGTTGTCACCTCACACGCCCGGCGCAGGATCGCCAGCGCTTGCAGGTAGGACAGCCCGCCGGGAACGGGCGTCCCGGTGGCCGGGATCATTGCGCTGTCGAGGCCGTCGATGTCGAACGTGATGTAGAGTGGGCGGCCTTTCAACGGGGCGACGATGGCTTCGAGATTGTAGTCCGCCTGATCGCGGGCAAAGTGCATATGAATGCGATGCCCGTTGTCGAGATAAAACGCCGCCTCGTCCTTGCACAGCGCGCGAATGCCGACCGACACCAGCGTCACGCCGGGGTTGTCGAGGCAACGGCGCATGGCCGACGCATGGGAATAGTGCTCACCCAGATAGCCGTCGCGAAGGTCGGCATGGGCATCGATTTGCAGGATCGCAAGGTCGGGATACTTGGCAACAAGCGGCCGGATCGCGCCCGGCGTCAACGAGTGCTCGCCACCGATGACGAACGGAAATTTCCCAGCCTCCACCACTGCACCCGTGAGCGCCGCAAGCTGGTCGAGGGCAGCCTCTACCGTTGGGGCAATCGCTGGCTCGCGGATCGCCGCGATCCCGTAATCGAGCACGGCCTCGCGCCAGAGTTCATCGTCAAACAGTTCAAGCTGCTGACTGGCGTCCATGATCGCCGTCGGCCCAGCCTTCGTGCCGCCACCGTAACTCACAGAGGCTTCGAGCCCGAACGGGATCACGACGGCCTTGGCTGTGTGCGGCGCGTCCACGCCGTCCCGGTGCGGGTCGAGAAAGGTCTCGGACGGTGGCAGATAGTCGAGCGTCATGGCGATCTCCCTCTCCCCGTCCCAGCGCTTTACAGGGAGAGGGGATGTTGTGTCAGGCGCGGACGGCTTCGTCTTTTCTGACGGTGTCGTCGGCATAGACGGTCAGCATGGGATCATCGAGCAGGATGACCTCCTCGTAGCTGCCATAGCCGTTGAACTTGCCGCCAATGGCCCGGCCATACGCACCGATGTTGCCGATCTCAATATAGTCGCCTTCTGTCACCGACGCTGGCAGCGGGAAGGGGCCTTTCATGAAATCGATCGAATCGCAGGTTGGGCCATAAAACGAGTACGGGATCATCGGCTCGTTCGGCTCAGGCGTGCGAGACACAAGGCGCACGGGGAACGTGAAGCCGAGGTGGGCGGCATCGTAAAGTGTGCCATACGCGCCGTCGTTGATGAACAAGTCATCGCCACGCCGCGCGTCGACGCGCACAATCAGGCTCTCGGCTTCGGCGACGAGCGCGCGGCCCGGTTCGCACATCAATCGCACGTCCTCGCGGACGGGCATCGTCTCGATGCCAGCCTTGATCGCATCCATGAAGGTGATCAACGGCGCGGGATTGCTGTCGGGATAACGCGCGGGAAACCCGCCGCCCACGTCGATACGGTCGACGACGACGCCAGCCTTCACGATCAGCTTATGCACTTCGGCAAGCGCCATCGTGTAGCTGTCGGGCGTGGTGGTCTGCGATCCAACGTGGAAGCAGATCCCGAGTTGACCGGCAACCTGACGCGTTTTGACCAGCAAGCGCGCAGCCTTCGCCCCCGCGATCCCGAACTTCCGCTCAAGCGGCACGCGGCTGTTCTTGGCTGGCACGGCAATGCGCACGAATAAACTCAGGTCACGAGCCTGCGCCGTTTCCTCGTAGATTTTCTTTAACTCGTCCTCGCTATCGAGCGAAAACGTCCGCACGCCCAGTTCGTAGGCGCGACGGATGGACAACCGCGACTTCACCGGATGCATGAAGTGCAGTTGGACGCCCGGGATCGTCACCGCGTCTTCGAGTTCCGCCAGCGAGGCGACATCGAAATGGTGGATGCCCGCGCCATACAGGGCGCCGAGCAGAAACACCGAGTTGTTCGCCTTGTAGGCGTAGGCGATGTCACCGGGAAAATTGTTGAGAAAAAAGCGCGCAGCCCGGGCCGCCATGTGTGGACGAACCCCGAGTACGGGGCGCTCGGGCTTGTGGGCGCGGATCAGCGCATCAGCAGAAACGTATTTGTCCAATTCAAGGGACCTCCACCAGTCGGGCCAAACCCAAAGGCGCTGCTCTTAAATCCAGCAGAGACCGCCGCTTAACGTCAAGGATTGACGCATGTAGGGACTACGTTCCCTCATGTAAAGCGGATTTTTGTGACAGGAGTTTGCTGTTGTCGCCTGGGGGCATTCGCGGCCCCCAACTACGGATCGGCGTGGGCCAATTAGCGGTTAATTGAGGATAGTTCAATTAAATCGCGGACGACTCGCCACCCGCCAAACGTGAAAGATCACGTCGCAACAATTTTACATATCTTCGCAGCGCAATGTGAACAGTCCCGTGCCTATCGTTGCCCACTGGAAGCGCACCGAACCTGTCGCTTGAAAGAACTCATGCCCACGAAACATTTGTTTTCACCGGATTACATGTCGGTCCTAGTTGCCGACGACGACCCGGTGTTCCGGGGACTGGTGGTTGCCCGCCTTGAGCGCATGAACGGCCATGCTGTCGAGGCAGCCGATGGCGTCTTGGCATGGAGACACTTGACGACGCAACAGTTCGACGTTGCACTCGTTGACCTCAACATGCCAGGACTGGATGGCATCGGGCTGATCCAGTGCATGCGCGGCTACGCCTGTACGCGTCACATGCCGATCGTCGTCTTGACGGCCAACGACGATGCTCAGACTATTTCGGCGGCTCTGAGCGCAGGCGCAACGGCGTTTCTGACCAAGCCGATCAATTGGCAACTGTTTGAAAACCATCTGAATTTGCTCCACTCCACGGCAAGGGCAGAGCGTAAGCAGCGCACGTCAATGCAACTCATGAAGGCGACCAATCGCGCCAAGCACGTGATCGTCGACGCTCTGAGCGCGCAAGTTCGCTCAAGCACGCTCCAGGCCCGGGCGCGTTTGCAAGATCTGAGCATCCTGCCGGTGGGCAGCGCCATGGCATCCGATACGGTCGACGAACTCCTGGAAGACCTGGATCGCCTTGCTGCCGCCAGCAAACGGGCGTCGCACTTCGCCAGCATTTTATCCCATGACATCGACGCTTCGGATCAAACAGTACTGCTGGCCGACCTGATCGGGGAGTTGATCCAGGCGATAAGCCTAGAAGCTGCAGCCAAGGCAAACACCATCAAGCTTCATTCGGACGTTCCCCATGTCCATGTCCGCTGTGACAAAGACTCGGTGCAATTGGCCATCGGCGAGCTGCTCAACAACGCGATCACACATGCGCTTCCAGGACAGGCGATCGAGGTATCGACGCGGCGCTACCCGGACGGCATGCTTGCGGTCGAAATCAAGGACAACGGCTGCGGCATGCATCCAGAGACCGTCGCACGAATCCTAGGCGCCCTCGATCCCTCGGGTTTAGACCATTTGGCGCAGGCCGACATCGGATTCGGCCTGCCACTGGCAAAAGCAATCGCTCAAGCGCACGGCGGCGAGCTGGAGGTCCGGTCGATGACGGGGCGCGGCACGTCGGCACTCTTACTGCTGCCGCCCGATCGGGTCCGGTTACCAGCCGGGCAGAACTAGGAAACGCAACGAGGCCTTAGCGCCGTCATGCGCTCTTCGTCAAAGCCGTCACAACGAGGAAGCCGATGGAGGCGCTGGCAGCCGACAGGATCGTACCCCACGCCATGTCCGCGACCGTCAGGAACGTCGTCCAGTTCTTGAGCGTGGCGTGGTTTGTCAAATCATACGTCGCGTAGGCAACGAACCCCATCACGGCCCCATTGATCAGCGCCGTCGTGACATCGCCTTGGACCATGGCCGGACGTACGGCAAAATAGACCAATCCAGCAGCATAGATGAAGTAAAACACGACGGCGGGCCCGATCCGGAAGGTATCCAGCAGCATGTCCCCCATGGCTGGCCGGTAAATCACGTCGGCCATCCGACCGAGCCAAACCGCGTCGATCCCGACAAAGGCGATAAGCGTTGCGATGTATGCAATTGCTAATGCGGTCATGATGTTTGTCCAATCGAAAGCCGTCAAAGCCGATGAGATGATCAAGCGTTTGCGGATGCGTGCGCCGGAGCATGTTCTAACGTGTAGAGCCCGACATCGATCCAGCCTTCAAGAAAGCCAGCCTCGCAGTACGAGAAGTAATAGTCCCACTTGCGGCGAAACGGATCATCGAAGCCCAAGGCGGCAATCTCCGGCCAGCGCTCCATGAAGCGGCGACGCCATGCGGCAAGCGTCAGAGCATACGAGTGACCGAAGAACTGGGTTTGCGTCGTCGCAAGACCCGCACGTTCGCCCTCCCTCCGGATTGCCGTCTTGGTGGGCAGGAACCCTCCGGGAAACACGTGCTTCTGGATAAAGTCGCTCTCCCGGCGATAGGCGTCGAACCTGTCTTCGGCAATCGTGATGACCTGCAGGACAGCCCGGCCCTCCGGTCTGAGGCACCGTTTGAGGGCCGAGAAATAGGCGGACCAATAGGCTTCGCCGACAGCTTCAAACATCTCGATGGAGACGATGCGGTCGAATGGACCCGTCACGTCGCGATAATCTTGGATACGCAACTCGACCCCGTCCCCGCAAGGCGCGACAACGGCACGCGCCCAGGCCAATTGCGACGGTGACAGCGTCAGGCCCGTGATCCGCGCACCGGTGTCTTGAGCAAGCTTTGCCGCCAGAGCACCCCACCCGCACCCAATCTCTAGAATGCTGTCCCCGGCCTTGGGCCCTAAAGCCGTGCAGATGGTGTCGAGCTTATGCTGCTGAGCGGCCGCCAGATCGCCCGTCTGCGGCGTCCAGATCGCGGACGAGTAGAGCATGCTCTCGTCGAGCCAAAGGCTATAGAAATCATTCCCGAGATCGTAGTGGGCCTCGATATTGCGACGGCTGCCGCGCTTCGAGTTCGCATTGAGGGCATGGCGAACGCGATTGGCAAACCGGATCGGCCACGACCCCTGGATCGCCTGTTGCAGTGCGCCGGAATTGCGCGCAGCCAACCGGATGACGGCGGTTAAATCCGGTGACGACCAATCCCCGTCCATGAACGATTCGGCAAACCCGATATCACCCCCGGTCGCCAGCCGCATGATCGCCCGCCACCGATGAAGAACGAGCGTTGCCTCCGGGCCAGCATCCGGGCCCGAGCGGGTGAACGTGGCACCCGTCGGCAGCACGACCGTCAACCGGCCGCACACCAGTCCGCCCAGTAGCCGCTCCAGCGCCCGTTCGCGCCACGTCAAACCGGCTTGATGCACGTCGTCCGTAAAGCCCGTGGCAAGGGGCGTCTCGTTGCCAGGCATCATGGATTTGAACCTTGAGTGTTAGAGGAACGCGCAACGATGGTGACAGGGATCGGCGGTGGGGCAGGATGATTACGCAGAGCCACACCCTTCAGCCAAAGCTTCAAGGCCTCCCAATGAATGGTTCCGACAACCCAGAGAGCCAACAGCGGAATCGTGAAAAACGCTCCAGCCAGCGCCCTGTCGCTGAGTTCGACGCGGCGACCCAGATGGCGCGCGGTCAAAACCGTACCGACGCTGTCGGCGACATCGATCGCGACCGTGAACGTCTCCGCCGGCGGCCTGACGGTAAACGCATACGTCAAATCCATATCCATGAAGGGCGAGACATGGAAAGCCTTCGCGCAGGTTTGGTGGATGTCACCACGCGTGCCCTCTTCAACGGGAATAAGGTAGCCGTGACGCTCGCCGAACGTGTTGTCCACCTCGTACAGGAGAGCGGTCAGTTCGCCCGACCGCCGGTAGCAGAAAAACACGCTGATGGGATTGAATGACCAGCCCAACACGCGCGGCATGGTCAGCAACCGTATCGGACCGCCGTCGGGCGTGAGACCCGCCGCGATCATGTAGCCCTCGACCTGACCCTTTAAGTCGGTCCCGCTCCCGTCCCCCCGATCCTTGGGATGGAAGGAAAACACATTGAACCGACCAACCGAGAAAAGCCTGAAGCGGGTGGCAAGCGCCGGGAGTTCATCCAAATCGATCAGCAGCGAGTAGATGCCATACGCCAACCGGTGTTCCCGCGGGCGCAGGCGCGCGTGGGTAACTTTTCCCGGAAAGAGCCCCGATGCGAGCCTGGACGTCATGTCAGGCCTCCGCAGTCGTCGCGCGAAGCGGCGGCGGCGGGCCGCGTACAATCCGCGCGATGTCGTCAGCCACCACCCAAGGCCTGCGCAACCCGCCCAGGTCCTCGGCCACAGCAAGGCCCGCCTGAAGACCGTCTTCGTGAAACCCGGCCCCGAAGTATGCGCCACAAAACCAGGTATTCAGCCGTCCCTGGAGTTGCCACAGCTGGTGCTGTGCGCGACCGTTTGCAACATCGAACAGCGGATGCTCGTAAACCTCACGGGAAATGACGGTCCCCGCGCGTGGCGCGCGCAGCGGATTGAGCGTCACGAACACCTGGGTCTGGGTATCGAGCGGCTGCAGACGGTTCATCCAATAGGTGACGGACAACCGCCGGTCATCTTCGGCAACGTCGGCCAGATAGTTCCAGCTGGCCCAGGCCGCACGGCGGCGCGGCATCAGCTGGTCATCGGTATGAAGCACGGCTTCATTGCGGCTGTACTGAAACGCGCCCAGCAAGCGCTGTTCGGCAGGCTCTGGCTTGGCCAAGAGCTTCAAGGCCGTGTCGGCATGGCACGCAAGAACGACATGATCAAACCGTCTTGACGTCCCGTCGGGCTCGACGACATCGACAAAGCCGTCCTGGCGATGGACGCGCGCGACCGGTCGCCCCACCAAGATCCGATCGCCAAACGACGCTGTCAGCCGCGACACGTACTCCCGGCTGCCGCCTTTCACCGTGCGCCAGATCGGACGCCCGGTCAGTTGCAGCAACCCGTGGTTCATACAAAACCGCACGAAAGCAGCTGCCGGCTGGCATCCTGCGTTGCGCGCGGGGGACGACCAAACCGCAGCCGTCAGCGGATAGAGATGATCGTCACGGAATGCGCGGCCATAGCCCTTAGCATCCAGATAGGCGTCGAGCGTCATGTCGCCCATGGTCGCCAGATCGCGCGGTGCTTGCCGGTAGAACCGCAACAGGCCACCGGCCATCGACCAAAACCGGGGCTTGATGAGATTTCCCGGCTGAGCCAGCAGCCCGGCAAGGTCCGAGCCCGCGTATTCATAGCGGCCGTAATCCATCGAAACGGCAAACGACATATTGGTTGCAGCCGTTGGCACGCCCAGCGCGCCAAACAACGCCGTCAGGTTGGGATAGGCCGGTTCGTTATACACGATGAATCCGGTATCGACTGGAACGAGTCGGCCATCACAATCGACATCGACCGTGTGTGTATGACCACCGACGCGCGTTGCGGCTTCGTAGACGGTCACATGGTGGCGCTGCGAGAGCAGCCACGCGCACGACAACCCGGATATGCCAGTGCCGACGACAGCGATCTCAAGCTGCCGCTTGCCACCTATTGCCTCGTGATGCCCCACCCGTTGCCCATCCTTGCACGACTAAAACACAAACAGCCCCCTGGGATCGCTACGCGACAAGTTCCGCTTTGGTTTCGCTCTCCCAAAACTTTTATCGTCAGCCCGGAGTGCTTCCGGAAAAGCATGTCCCTGCGAAGGCGGGGATGGGAACCGGTTTTCCGATAAGAAGCACGCCCAAACAGTAGCTTAGGGTCCGTCTTTGATTCCATCAAAGACGGACGGACCCTAGCAGCGCCCAAAGCTAGGCCACAAAGCATGCGCCAAAGGGCTCAACAGCTTGAAATAATGAGCTGGGGGCGCAAGCGCCAGCGGACGTGATCGAGTTAGGGAAGCGGAAGGCGGTTGGCTAAGGCCGGAATTTGTAGTATATATTTCTAGTCTATACATTTGCGAGGTGCGCGTATGCCCAAAGCCAAACTCTTTACGAACGGCGGCAGTCAAGCCGTGCGGCTGCCCGCTGAATTTCGCTTTGAGGGCGACGATGTGGACGTGCGCCGCGATCCAGTGTCCGGCGATGTGATTTTGTCAAAGCCGCGCGGGTCGTGGGACGAGTATTTCACTTGGATTGCAACGCTCGATCTACCCAAGGATTTTATGGCGGTTCGCGAGCAGCCGTTTGACGATTTCCGTGATCCGTTCGCGAGCCAGTCAGTGCCTGCAACCAAGAAGCGGCGGTAACCCGTGGCTGTATTTCTGCTCGATACCGATACGGCGTCGCGGTTGATTCGTGCCGATCGCGCAACGGTTGGGGCGATGCGCAGATCGGGGGCAACGAACATCGCCATATCAACGGTGACGCAATCGGAGTTGCTCTATGGCGCGCGGCTTCGAGACGACGCGCCCAATATCATGAGGGCGGTCCGGGCGTTCCTTGCGCGCGTGACGGTTGAGCCATGGGATTGCGACGCTGCCGAGCAGCACGCATTGATCCGCGCAACCGCCAAGGCGCAAGGGCGAAGCGCTGGCGTGTTCGACATCATGATCGCCGCCCATGCCCGCGCGCTGGGCGTCACGCTGGTGACGAGTGACGCCGCGATTGGCAGCCTAGGCGTCGATGGCTTGCGGGTCGTGGATTGGGGGAAGTAGCAGCGCCGTGAGTTAAGGTGCCAGTGGCGCCAGTGGCGCGCGTCGCTTCTAGGGCTGCGCCTGCGAAGCTTGCAACTAACTGATTTTACTTGATAAAATGGTGGGCGATGTAGGGATTGAACCTACGACCCCACCCGTGTGAAGGGTGTGCTCTACCGCTGAGCTAATCGCCCGGACCGTGCCGGAAGCAGCAGCTTATCTGCGGTTGTCGCAGCTAAGTCAAGGCGGAGATCACCGTCACAATCCGTCAGCGCGAGAGCGGCAGCAAGACAGTGGCGACAGCCATAGCGGCAATGCCTTCGCGACGCCCCACGAAGCCCAGCGTTTCCGTCGTCGTCGCCTTGATGCCGATGTCGCGTGGGCTAACGCCCAGCGCCTTGGCGATAATCTCCTGCATGGCGGGCCGGTGTGGGCCGATGCGCGGGGCTTCGGCGAGTACCGTGATGTCGGCGCTCAGGATGCGCCCGCCATGCGTCTGCACCCGCGCGACGGCATCGTTGAGGAAGAGGATAGAGGCAGCCCCCTTCCATTTCGGGTCGCTCGGTGGGAAGTGTTGGCCGATGTCGCCGTCGCCGATCGTGCCAAGCAGGGCATCGGTCAGGGCATGAAGCACCACATCGGCGTCGGAATGACCGTCGAGTTTGTGGGCGTGAGGGATGGCAACCCCGCCCAGCCAGACGTGGTCGCCGGGCGCAAAGGCATGCACGTCAAACCCCAGCCCGCACCGCGAGTAGGCCGGAGCAGCGGTTGTGCGATTGGCAGCCGCAAGATCTTGAGCGGTTGTGATCTTGCGGTTCGTGCTCGATCCCTCAACCAGCAAGACGGGGACACCAGCCCATTCAGCAATCGCCGCATCGTCGGTAAAATCAAACCGGTTCACGGCGGCAGCCTTGCGATGCGCATCCGCGATCATCGGGAACTGAAACCCTTGCGGGGTCTGCGCCCGCCACAATCTGGACCGGTCGACGGTATCGGCAATAGTCCCGTCAGGTGCGGCACGTTTCAGGGTATCGGCGACCGGATCGGCCGCGATCGCAGCCGGGTGTGTCTCAAGCGCTGAGATCACGCGGCCGATCACGTCGCGCGTCACGAATGGCCGGGCCGCGTCGTGAATAAGCACGATGTCGGGACGATAAGCGCCCAGCGCTTCGAGCCCTGCCAACACCGAAGCCTGCCGCGTTGCCCCCCCGATCACAGGCGGCAACAGCGATACCCCTTCGGTCGCCTGATCGTAGAGGTCGCGGTCGTCGGTGTGAATCACGACCTGGACGTGGGTGATCGCGGAATTGCGCAGAAAAGGGTGGAGCGTGTGGGCAAGCACTGGAACCCCGCCGATCAGCTCATACTGTTTGGGCGTATCTGAGCCTGCCAGGGCCGCGCGAGACCCACGACCAGCGGCGACGATCAGGGCAGCAACAACCTTCATGCGGCGTCTCCGGAGTTCTCAAGCCTGATGCTGCTTAACGCAAGCTGTCCGCAGCAAGCAATCGGGGATCACCACCTTCGCACTTGCAGAACCGCACGGCGCACCGTAGAGTGCCCAACATACAGGCAGCAATAAAAACTGCTTAAAAAAACATCAAACAGCGTTCGAGACGTCCGTGACCGCACTGAAAATAGGTGATATTTCGCTCGATAACCCGGTGGTGTTGGCCCCGATGTCCGGGGTGAGCGACTTGCCGTTCCGCCAACTGGCCCACCGCTTAGGGGCGGGCCTCGTCGTGTCGGAAATGATCGCAAGCGAAGAGCTGGTGCGAGATCGGCCCGACTGCCTGCGCAAAGCGTCGGGAGGCGAATTATCTCCGTTCGTGATCCAGTTGGCCGGTCGTGAAGCGCACTGGATGGCGCAAGGCGCGCTGATGGCCCAGCGCCTGGGGGCCGACATGATCGATATCAATATGGGGTGCCCTGCTAAAGAGGTGACCGGCAAACTGTCTGGGTCGGCTTTGATGCGCGATCTTGATCATGCGACGAGCCTCATCGAAGCTGTCATCGGCGCCGTCAGCGTTCCCGTCACACTGAAGATGCGGCTGGGATGGGATCACAAAACCCGCAACGCACCGGAATTAGCCCGCCGCGCCGAGGCGGCAGGCGTACAGCTGATCACGGTCCACGGGCGGACACGCTGCCAGTTCTATAAAGGTGCGGCCGATTGGCCAGCCGTCGCTGCCGTCCGTGCAGCCGTCTGTGTGCCGGTGCTGGTCAACGGCGACATCAAATCGATCGCCGACGCGACGGCAGCCCTTTCGGCCTCGGGGGCGACTGGCGTCATGATCGGGCGCGGAGCCTATGGTGCGCCCTGGTTGATGGGACGGATCGCCCATTACCTCGAAACCGGAACGGATCGTGGTCCGCCCGCGTTGGCTACTCAAGCCGACATCGCCTGCGGCCACGTCGAGGCGATGTTGGCCCACTACGGAACCCACCTTGGCCTGCGCAATGCGCGCAAGCACATCGGCTGGTATCTCGAAAGCAGCGGTTGCGACGCGGGCATCGCAAAGTCCTGGCGGCGGTTGCTGTGTACGAACGAGAACGCGGGCGAAGTCATCACGGGCCTGCGATCGTTCTACAACTCAGACGGCGAAAGGGCGGCGGCATGAGCAAGACGCCAGTGGCAGCCCGTGTGCGCCGCCCCGTTGATCAAGAAACCCTGCTGGCAGCGCTGCCCCACCCGATTATTGTGATCGGCGACGAGAACCGCGTCTCATACGCGAACGCGGCTGCCGAGGGCTTTCTATCGACGAGCCTTGCGATCTTGAAACGCGACCCGTTTGAAACCGTTGTAGCTTTCGGATGCCCGCTGATCACCCTCATCGACCAGGTCCGCCGGTCGGGGCAGACGGTCAACGAGTATGCCATCGAGATGGTGACGCAGAAGTTCACGACGCCCAAGCTGGTGGACGTTCACGCAGGCCCTCTGCCAGAACACCCTGGCAGCGTCATCATCATGCTGCAGCAGCGCACCATGGCGCAGATGATCGAGCGCCAGCTGACCCACCGGGCGGCCGCACGCACCGTCTCGGGCATGGCAGCCGTTTTGGCCCATGAAATCAAAAATCCGCTGTCGGGTATCCGCGGTGCCGCCCAGTTGCTGGAACCCGGCCTGTCGGATGAAGATCGCGCGTTAACCCAGCTGATCTGCTCGGAAACGGAACGCATTCGAAAGCTCGTCGACCGTATGGAAGTGTTTGGCGACGAACGCCCACTGACAACCGAGCCGGTCAACATCCACGACGTGCTCGATCATGTGCGGCGGCTCTCCGAAAGCGGCTTTGCACGCGGCATCCGATTCATCGAGGACTACGACCCCTCGCTGCCGACCTTGCCAGCCAACCGCGATAAGCTGGTCCAGGCGTTTCTCAATCTCGTCAAAAACGCCGCCGAGGCCATCGGCGATAACGCCAACGAGCAAGGCCGCATCATCTTGTCGACGGCGTTTCGACCCGGCGTGCGGTTGTCGATTCCAGGCTCTGATGCGCGCATCTCGCTGCCACTGATGATCTCGGTCGAAGACAACGGCCAAGGGGTTCCCGAACACCTGAAGCCGCATCTGTTCGATCCGTTTGTCACCACCAAGCGCAATGGCACCGGACTGGGCCTGGCCCTTGTCGCCAAGATCATCGGCGACCATGGCGGCGTGATCGAGTGCGATAGCGAGCCAAAGCGTACCGTGTTCCGCGTCCTGTTGCCTTTGACGACCAACTCCAAGACCGGCTCGCCCAGCGCGACGCGGTCTTTGAACAAAAACTGAGTTCGAACCATCGAGGACACGATTATGGCGCGCGGAACGATCCTGATCGCGGACGACGACACAGCCATCCGGACGGTTTTGAATCAGGCCCTGGCACGCGCGGGCTATGCCCCGCGCGCCACCGGCAACGCGGCCACGCTGTGGCGTTGGATCCAGCAAGGCGAGGGCGATGTCGTGATCACCGATGTGATCATGCCCGACGAAAATGCCTTCGACCTCATTCCGCGCATCAAGAAGGTGCGACCCGATTTGCCGATCATCGTCATGAGCGCGCAGAATACCCTGATGACAGCCCTGACGGCTGCGGAAAAGGGCGCATATGAGTACCTGCCCAAGCCGTTCGATTTGTCCGAGATCGTGGCGGTGGTGGGTCGCGCCCTGTCGCAACCGGGCACCAAGCCGGTGCGTACGCCCGAGATCAGCGAAAGCGAAGAGTTACCCCTCATCGGCCGGTCGTCGGCCATGCAGGAAATCTACCGCGTCCTCGCGCGCCTGACGCAAACCGATCTCACGGTGATGATCAACGGCGAAAGCGGCACCGGTAAAGAACTCGTCGCTCGCGTGCTCCACGATCACGGCAAGCGACGTGCCGGCCCGTTCGTCGCCATCAACATGGCAGCCATCCCCCGCGAACTCATCGAGAGCGAACTGTTCGGCCATGAGAAGGGCGCGTTCACCGGGGCGCAGAACCGTACGCAGGGCCGCTTTGAGCAGGCGGAAGGCGGAACTCTGTTCCTCGACGAAATCGGTGACATGCCGCTGGAAGCCCAGACCCGGTTGCTTCGGGTTCTCCAGCAAGGCGAGTATACAACCGTTGGCGGGCGCACCCCGATCAAAACCAACGTGCGCATCATCGCAGCAACCCACCGCGACCTTAAAAACCAAATCCAGCTCGGCGCGTTCCGCGAAGATTTGTTCTATCGCCTGAACGTGGTGCCGCTCCGATTGCCCCCCCTGCGCGAACGGATCGACGACGTTGGCGATCTCGTCCGTCACTTCCTTCGCCAAGCCGCCCGCGAAGGCCTGGGCCAAAAAAGCATCGAGACGGCCGCCATCGAGCGGATGAAGGGCTATGCTTGGCCCGGCAACGTGCGCGAACTGGAAAACTTCGTCCGGCGGCTTGCGGCGCTGAACACGCAAGAAACGCTGACGACGCAAATGGTCGAAAGCGATTTGGCCGACTCAGGCCCTGCGTCGCCGGTTGACACCGGCAGCACGCCCAAAGATCTGTCCGAACAGGTCGAGCGCTATCTTGCGACCTATTTCGGCTCCTATGGCCGCGACTTGCCGCCCGCCGGCCTCTACGACCGCATCATCCGTCAGGTGGAGCAACCGTTGTTATCGGCGGCTCTGGCGGCAACGCGCGGCAACCAGATCAGGGCCGCAGAATTGCTGGGACTGAACCGCAACACGCTGCGGTCGCGAATTAAAGCATTGGATATTCGCGTGTTTCGGTCGCCGCTTCCCTAACAATTCGCCTCGCCAGATGGCATATAACCAATTGAATACACAAGATGATGTTGCCTTGAAGCTGCTTGTCCCGAAGGTAAATATTTTACCATCCCGGCTCTTGCGGTAGTCGCGGAAATGTCACAGTTTCTTGTTGATAGTGGTCGCGTTGCGCCAGTCTGGCGCTGCAACCCAACAGGCACACTGTAACCACCGCCGCATCCATCGCTGCCCGCACTGCACCGGGCCTGATCTTGCCGGCAAAACGTGAATCGAGACTTGCGGTATGGCCGCCAAGGATTTTGGCATCACTTCTGGCGACAAGGCTGGGCAGTCCGCGACTGCGGCAGCAGCGCCTCGGCTCGACCCCAGCGACCGCACCTTCTGGATCGGGTTGGTGGTCGTGGTGCTGTCGCTGATATCGGCGACGGCGACCTACGCCATCCTGACCGGACTGACACCCATCGCGCCGCTCAGCAACGTCGTGATCCCGACGCTGTTCATCAACATCGTGCTGATCGTGGCGATGATCGCAACCATCGCTTGGCAGGCCACCGGCTTGATCAGGGCGTGGCACGCCAAAGTCCCTGGCGCGCGTCTTCATGTGCGCATCGTGATCTTGTTCAGCGTCATCGCAGCATTGCCAGCGATCCTGTTGGCGCTGGCCGCCACCACCACATTCTCGCGCTCACTCGACGGCTGGTTTTCCAACAAGACCCGGGAGATCATCGATACCTCGGGTGAGGTGGCGCGCGCCTATCTCGATGTGCACGGCCAATTGATCAACACCGATATCCTGAACATGGCGCGCGATATCGATCAGGCAGCCGAAGCAGGGCCCATTCCGCCCGACGCGTTGCGCAACCTGTTACTGGCACAGGTCTCGTTGCGCGGGTTGTTGCTCGGATACGTGATCGACGGCAGCGGCAACGTGGTGGCGACCGCCTTCGACGATGCGAACCTGCCCTACCGCAAGCCCCCCCAGGACGCGATCATTCGGGCGGACCTCGGTCAAGTCCCGTTGCTCGACAGCAGCTCGACGGCCCGCGTCTACGCTCTGGCCAAACTCGCCAAGCTGCCGGGGCAGTATCTGTACGTCGCCCGCGGCGTCAGCCCAGCCGTCGTTGGACAAATCCGCCGCACGCAGCAAAACACGCTCGAATACAACCGGCTGCGGCAAGCGGGACGCAACCTCAAGATCGCCCACGGTCTCATGTATTTCATGATCTCCGTGACCGCGCTGCTCGCGGCCATCTGGGTCGGGCTATGGTTTGCCGGCCGCTTCGTGGCCCCCATCCGGCGGTTGATTGAAGCGGCCCAAGAGGTATCGAAGGGCAACTTGGCCGTCGCGCTACCCGAAAAGCGCGGTGAAGGCGACTTGCGCCGCCTCTCGATGACGTTCAACAAAATGACCGTCGACCTGAAAAGCCAGCACGACGCACTGGTCGCGGTGAACGAGCAACTCGACGAGCGCCGCCGCTTCATGGAGGCCGTGCTGTCGGGGGTTTCGGCCGGCGTGATCGGGCTCGATAGCGACGGCACCATTACCCTGGTCTCGCGGTCGGCTGAAAAACTGCTCGGTGTGCAGGCCGGCGAGGTCGCAGGCAAGTCGCTGGCAAGCATTGTCCCCGAATTCGAGACCATCATTCACGGCGGCGGCGAACCGGGTCTGAAACAGAAGGCGCAGGATCAGATCGCCGTGATGATTGGCTCGAACGAGCGGACGTTTGCCGTCCAGGTCACGCGGGAAAAGCCGGTCCAAGGCGACGTCGGCCTTGTCGTGACGTTCGACGATGTGACCGATCTCGTCGTCGCCCAGCGCACCAGCGCCTGGGCCGATGTCGCCCGCCGCATCGCCCACGAAATCAAAAACCCGCTGACGCCGATCCAGCTTTCGGCGGAGCGCATCAAACGCAAGTACGGTGCCCAAATCACCACCGACAAGGACATCTTCGACAAGCTGACCGACACCATCTCCCGTCAGGTCGGCGACATCAAAAGCATGGTGGACGAGTTCGCCTCGTTCGCGCGGATGCCCCAGCCGCAAATGGAACAGGGCGATCTGCGCGAGGCCGTCCACGAGCCGGTGGTGCTGTTCCGCGAGAGCCATCCAACCATCACGTTCGAACTCGATATGCCGTCGAAGGCGGTGCCCGGTTTGGCCGACCGGCGCCTGATCACGCAGGCGATCACCAATCTGGTCAAAAACGCGTCGGAAGCGATCGATGCGCTGACCCAGAGTGCAGAAAAGCCGGAAGGGTATCGTGGACGCATCGAAGTGCGGCTCACCCGGGGCTACGATCGGGCCGTGATCGAGGTGATCGATAACGGCGTCGGTTTGCCCAAACAGAACCGCGCGAAGTTGCTCGAGCCCTACGTCACCACACGCGCCAAAGGCACCGGACTGGGCTTGGCGATCGTCCAAAAAATCGTCGAGCAGCATCGCGGAACCCTGACGCTGGAGGATGCCCCGGTGGCCCCTGATCGGTTGCGCGGCGCCATGATGCGCATGACGCTGCCGATGCCGCCAATGGAAGAGTACCGACCGGCACCGCCGCTCGAGCCAGATCCTCCGCCTGCGCCAGTCGCAGTGCTGGCATCGCCCCCCCCAGCGCCCAGCGCGCAATCTGTCACATCCGATGCCCCGCAAAAGCCAGCATCTGTCCTCACCACCCGATCCGTGTCGCCGACGCTGGCTAAAAACAGCGATCGCGTGATGCCGCGCCCAACTGGTCAGCCGATCGTCCGGCCCGGCCGAACTCAAGGAGCACGCTAATGGCAGCCGATATTCTGGTCGTGGACGACGAGGCCGATATCCGGGACATCGTGTCTGGGATCTTGGAGGACGAGGGCCACCGCACGCGCTTGGCGCGCGACAGCGACGAGGCGCTGCGCGCCATCGAAGAGCGGCGGCCGCAACTGGTCATCCTCGACATCTGGCTGCAAGGCAGCCGCCTTGACGGACTTGAGGTGCTGTCGATTATCAAGCGCACCTACCCCGAATTGCCGGTCGTGATTATCTCCGGTCACGGCAACATCGAGACCGCTGTCACCGCCATCCGGCGCGGGGCCTACGACTACATCGAAAAGCCCTTCAAAGCCGACCGCCTCGTACTCGTCGTCCTGCGCGCGCTGGAAGCCTCGCAGCTGAAGCGCGAAGTGCGCGAGCTGCGCGAAAAGTCGACCATCAGCGCGGAAATGATCGGCAAGTCGGCGGCCATCAACCAGCTCAAGAATGCGATCGAAAAGGTCTCCGCCACCAACAGCCGGATCCTGATTCGCGGCCAGTCGGGCACCGGCAAGGAACTCGCCGCCCGCGTCATCCACACCAAATCCCACCGGTCCGACAATCCGTTCGTGGTGCTAAACGCTGCCGCCATGGCCCCCGACCGGGTCGAAGAAGAACTCTTCGGTACCGAGGACCGCACCGGCGGCCCCCGCAAGTGCGGTGCCCTCGAAGAGGCCCACGGCGGCACACTGTATATCGACGAAATCGCCGACATGCCGCTGGAAACCCAAGGCAAAGTATTGCGCGTGCTGGTCGAGCAGAAGTTCCTGCGCGTCGGTGGGGCGCAAAAGGTCGCCGTCGACGTGCGCATCATCACTTCGACCTCCCGCGACCTCGAACGCGACATGCAGGAAGGCCGCTTCCGCGAAGACCTGTTCCACCGCCTGAACGTGGTGCCGTTACGCGTCCCCGGTCTTGCCGAGCGCCGCGAAGACATCCCCGATCTGATCACCCATTTCGTCGGCCAGATCTCCCAAAGCTCAGGCCTCGCGCCGCGCCGGATCGGCGAAGATGCAATCGCCGTGCTGCAAGCCCACGACTGGCCCGGCAACGTGCGCGAACTGCGCAACAACATCGAGCGGCTGATGATCCTGGCTGGCGGCGAGAGCGGCACCATCATCACCGCCGACATGTTGCCCGACGAGATCGGCTCGAACGTGCCGCTCCCTGTCAACGGCGGCGCCGAACACCTGATGAGCCTCGCCCTGCGCGAGGCCCGCGAAATCTTTGAGCGCGAATACCTGTTGGCGCAGATCAACCGCTTCGGCGGCAACATCTCGCGCACCGCGGAATTCGTCGGCATGGAGCGGTCGGCGCTGCACCGCAAGCTGCGCGCGCTGGGCGTCTCCTCCGATCAGCGCACGGGTGATATGAAGATGGCTTAGCCACCACTTTGCTATCCCGGACAAGTGCGCCCTTGCGCACGCAGATCCGGGACCTTTACCCGCCTCAGAACGGGAAAGACCCCGGATCGGCAAAGTGCAGAGCCGTCCGGGGAAACAGTGTAAGAATCGGGTCCAGGGACACGTCCCTGGTCGGGGGTGCGAGGGGCGACCCGTTGCGATCGTTCGAGCGACTATCAGCGAGAACGTGAATCGCAACGGCACCAATGAGCCCCTCGGCTCCTGCCGCGAACTCGGGGGATGACCCATGCAGCCTTCCGTCCACACCCTGAACCATCCAGCCGCCTATAAGGATGGCGCGCGGGTGTTGGTGCTGCGGGCACGAAACAAGGATGGCGCAGAACGGATGCGAACACTCACGCGCGCATCGTTCGATGCGGCCAACTTCGACCAGCAACTCGAAGGTTTGCTGGAGGTGATCCGCCCCGGCGAGCGGATTTACGCCAGTGCAGGCCCGCGCGACATGGCCAAAGCGATGCGGCTGTTCAAGGAGCGGCAGCTGGCAGCCGACTATGACCCCGACCCGGCGGCCTTCTATCGCGACCTCGAAAGCCGCTGGCTGTCGTGCCTGATGGATACCCGGTCGCAGGCGGAGAAGATCTGGCTGCTGGACTGCGACAGCGCCGAGGACACGGTGCGGGCGCGCGATGAGCTATCCGCATTGGGCCTGGGCGCGTATGAATACGCAACCAAGTCTGGGACGCACCTCGTCTTGCCAGCGTTTGACAAATCCCGCCTGACCGGGGAGACCCGCGACCTGCTCCACGACAACGCCCTCATGCTCTGGGCATATTCCTAAAGGGTTGCACACATGGACCAGACGAGCCGGTTTGCCATTACCAGATACGACGACCTGGCTTCCATGAAAGCCGACGAATATGCATATTGGCAAAAACAGCCCGTTCACGTCCGCATGAAGGCCGTGTCCGAACTCACCCTAGAAATGTACCGGCTCAAAGGGGCGGCGGTCGATGTTTCCGGACTTTCTAAAACTCTTGTCCGCCTTGAACGCCCATAAGGTCAAATATCTGATCGTCGGCGGCTATGCCGTATCCCAACACGCCCAGCCCCGCGCCACGGACCGTTTGGATCAAGACACTGGCTTGTCGGAAGCGCAAAACTCCAAGTCGAAAAAGTCGGCAAAGAAGAAACCAGGAAAGCCATGACCCGCTGCATTTATGTGAATGGACGCTATCACGACTACCGCGACGCGATGGTGCATGCGGAGGATCGCGGCTTTCAGTTCGGCGACGGCGTCTACGAGGTCATCGAGGTCCGCGCGGGCAAGCTGATTGACCAGGACCGGCATCTGACGCGGTTGACCCGGTCGTTGACCGAACTTAAAATCCCGCAACCCATGACGGGGGCGGCGATGGTGCGGGTGCTGGCCGAAGTCGTCCACCGCAATCGCATCCACGACGGTCTGGTGTACCTCCAAGTAACACGAGGGGCAGCCCCCCGCGACTTCGCGCTGCCCGATGCCGATCATCCAACAACCTTTGTGGCTTTGGCGCGCCGCCTCGATCACGCCAAGGTCGCAGCCAAAGCCAAAATCGGGATCGCGGTCAAATCGATGCCAGAATCGCGCTGGAACCGGTGCGATCTCAAAACCGTGATGCTGCTCCCGTCCGTGATCGCCAAGGACGCGGCGAAAGCCGAAGGGGCGGGGGAGGCCTGGTACGTGGGTCAAGACGGCTTCGTGACCGAGGGCGCGTCCAGTAACGCCTGGATCGTAACCACAGGCGGCGAGATCGTGACGCGGCAGACGGGTCATGAGATTTTGGCCGGCATCACGCGTGCAACGCTGATGGATGTCGCAGCGTCGATGCAACTCAAGGTCTCGGAACGCCCCTTCACCATTGCCGAGGCGCTGGGCGCCAGCGAAGCGTTTCTGACATCGGCAACCAATGTGCTGATGCCGGTCGTCAAGATCGACGGCGTGCTGGTCTCGGACGGCAAACCAGGCCCAGTCGCCGCACGCCTGCGCGCTGCGTTTCACGAGGTAGCACAGGCCACACCTGTGTGAAACCGGTGAGAGGCCGCCTGAAGCGCGACGGCAAAGCGGCGGCGCACTGGCAGAATTGATCTGTTCCTGTGCAGCCGATGCTGAGCATTTCATCAGACCACCGGCTGCTTTGGTCGCGGGTGTCGGCCATTGCGATTCCGCGCGACGCTGACCATAATGTCACAGTACGCGTATAGCGTCCGCCGCCATGGGCCCGCCCCGTGAGCCAACGTAGAAGACGTAACAAAGAGAAAAAAAATGGCCGCTGAACGAACTCAAAACCTGCAAGACGCGTTTCTAAATCATGTCCGCAAGCAAAAGGTGCCGTTGACGATATTTCTGATCAACGGAGTGAAGCTCCAAGGCATCGTGACGTGGTTCGATAACTTCTGCGTGCTGCTGCGCCGGGACGGGCATTCACAACTCGTCTATAAGCATGCCATATCGACCATCATGCCGGGAGCGCCGGTCCATCTGATGGACAACGAACCGACTGAAGCCCCAGCGGGTTGAACGCCGATAGGACCAGACACATCATCGACGATACCAAACCACGTATAGACCTCGACGACGGCATCGATACGCCGTCACAGGACCGCGCGGAACGACCCTTCGATACCGCCGTTGCAGCGACCCGGGCGCTGGTGATCGTGCCTGTGCTCATGCGCGGCCATCGCATACCTCGGACGGCGCCCGACGATGGCACGCCAGCCCCCCAACCAGCTCCCCTCCACAGCCCCGAGGACCGTCGCGCCGAAGCCGTCGGCTTGGCGCAGGCGATCGACCTGGAGGTCGCGGATGCGATCATCTTAGCCGTGCCAAATCCGCGCCCGTCGACGCTGCTGGGCGCGGGTAAAGTCTCAGACATCAAGACTCAGGTGATCGAGCAAGAAGTCGGCCTCGTGATCGTCGATCATGCGCTTTCCCCAGTGCAACAGCGCAACCTTGAAAAGGAATGGGGCGCAAAGGTGCTGGACCGCACCGGGCTCATCTTGGAGATTTTCGGCAAACGCGCCCAAACCAAGGAAGGCGTGCTGCAGGTCGAACTGGCCCACCTGTCCTATCAAAAGTCGCGACTGGTGCGCAGCTGGACCCACTTGGAGCGCCAGCGCGGCGGACGCGGCTTTCTCGGTGGCCCCGGCGAAGCCCAGATCGAACTCGACCGCCGCATGATCCAGGACCGCATCGACGGCATCAAGATCGACCTTGAAAAAGTGGCACGCACCCGGGCGCTGCATCGCGCTGGGCGCAACCGGGTCTCGACCCAGGTCGTCGCCATCGTGGGCTATACCAACGCTGGCAAATCCACCCTGTTCAACCGCCTCACCGGGGCAGCAGTCTTGGCGCAGGATCAGGTCTTTGCAACGCTTGATCCGACCATGCGCGTGGTGCGCTTGCAAAGCGGCCGCAAGGTGATTTTTTCAGACACCGTCGGCTTTATCTCAGATTTGCCGACGTCGCTGATTGCGGCCTTCCGTGCAACCCTCGAAGAGGTCGTCGCCGCCGACATGATCCTGCATGTGCGCGACGTGGCCCATGCCGAGAGCGAGGCCCAGCGCGCCGACGTCGAAGGCGTATTGACCGACCTGGGGATCGATACGATTGCAGCAGATGGCCACATCCTCGAAGTGTGGAACAAGATCGATTTGCTGGACGCCGAACAGCGCCAGGACCGGCTAGCGGCCGCTCATTTCGCCAGCCGCGCCCCGGTCACGATCTCGGCCATCACGGGCGAGGGCATCAATGACTTGTTCGCCGCAATCGATGCGCGATTGGGGCAGGCGGACGCACTGCTTGAGATCACCATTCCAGCCCAGGATGGGCGCACACTGGCTTGGCTCTACGAAGAAGGCGATGTGCTCGCACGATCAACGAGCCAGAGCGGCGACACGGACGTGAGGCTGCGGGTGCCGAGCGAAAAACGCGACCGCCTCGTCGCCATGCTGCGCAAAGCCGGCATCGCGATATAACGCGGGGAACAGCAAGGCGGCACCGTTGGGTCTACGCATGGAGCGCTGGCGGTCATGCGGCCGCTCGACATTCAAACTCAGGAGACGTGGGCATGACCCTGTTCAAGATCGCAACGATGACGGCACTGATATTGCTGGGCGTAGCGCCTGCGCACGCACGCGACAGCCGAACAACGGGCACGGTGACGGAATGCTCGCGCTATTCCAACGGCTGCTACACAGCCCCCGTGCGGCAAGGCCGGTTTGGACCGCAGATGCGCTTGAAGGGCGGCACCTGGATCGACTGCCGCGGCAGTTGCAAGGATACCCTGCGTGAGGAGACCGTCGATTTCTGGGAAACCCAGCGCGAACGCGGCAGCGACCGGCGTTGATCCCATGGACGAAACAACAGGGCCAGTCATCCCGCGCGCGGCAGCGAGCGCGTGCATTTTTCGTGGCGACGCGGTCTTGCTGGTCCAACGCGGCAAGGCGCCCAATCTGGGCCGATGGAGCCTGCCGGGGGGGAGCATCGAACCCGGAGAGAGCGCCATTGATGCTGCAACCCGAGAAGTTGCGGAGGAGACCGGCATCATTGTAGCATTGACCGGCGTTGTCGACGTCAACGACGTGATCTGCCGCAACGAGACCGGCACCCTGACCCACCACTATGTCGTCACGGTCTTTGCAGGCTTTGGGACCGGAGAACCGTCAGCTGCCAGCGATGCCATGACGGCTGCCTTCGTTCCGCTTCAGAACGTCGAGGCGCTGGGCGTGGACCGCCGTGTTCGTGCCATCATCATGACCGCATGGGAAACGCAACGGCGGCACATGGTTTGAGAATCCATGGTATCCAGCCCCATCTTGTCGAACATCAGGCCCACATCATGTACTTAACCCGGCTCATCATTGCGGTCTGCGTCGCGGGCATCCTGGCCGCTGGACCCGTAGCTGCCGCGCCTGCCGCCGGTAAGGACGTCAAACCCTACGATGATCGGCTGATGCGGCTCGCCGAAATTCTCGGCGCTGTGCATTTCCTTCGCGAACTGTGCGGCGCCAACGAAGGGCAATACTGGCGCGACCGCATGGAAGAATTGATGCGCGCGGAAGGGTCGTCGGCCTTGCGGCAGGCCAGGCTGACCCGTGGCTTCAACCAGGGCTACCGCAACTATTCCCGCACCTACGCAACATGCACCCCGACCGCGCAAACAGCCATTTCTAGGTTCATGACCGAAGGCGCGCAGATCTCAGACGGGCTGGTCAAGTCCATCCCCTGAGCATGGCCGCAACCAGCCAGTCCCATACGACACCTGCCGTGCGGTAAAAAATCCGCTTAGGATACGTATTTACTGTGAGTTATCTCTGCAACCCACTAGACCCGGACAGCGTGCTAGTGGACGATCATACCATCGAGCGCGCCCCCACTGATCACGGCGAGCCGGCAAGGAATGATCCGATGCGCACTTTCGAAATGGCCGCCAAAGACGACGACAACATTTGCGCGCTCGACCTCATTCTGGCCGCCTGGGATGAGGGCTTGGACTGTGGCCTCGCTCCCGAGCAGATGGCCTATGCGGCCATGTTTACAGCCCTGACCGACCTGGTCGGCATGTATGGGGAAGACGCGGTTTTAGCCCTTGTCAAGGGCTTAGAGCGGCGCGTCTCCCACGGCGAATTTACCTTGAACCGGCGCACCCAGTAGGCACCACGCAGTAAAAGCCCGGTCATTTCTCGCGCCGGAACGAATGCCAAGTGCCGTCGGCACCGATTGACAGACGCCACCACGTCCACCGCTTGGTGGCCCTGATCACAACGGCCTCCTCGGGCGGCATCAACGCGGCAAGGTCCGCGGCTTCAGCAGGTGTCAGCCGGCTCAGGTCGCGCTCGGCAAGGTAGGGCCAGACGTAGATCGCGTTGTTCTCGATGTCGCGCCCGAAGGGAACTACAGCCGGTGGCAGCGCCAGGATTTTACCGAGGACCACCAGCGTCTCGCGCCCCTCCCCGTCTTTCGACTGGCTCTTGAAGTAGGCAACGACATCGTCGATGCGCACGTCGGCAATATCAGGCCGCAACTCATTCAATTCGATGGCAGCTTTGAGATCGGCCAGTTGGCCCGAGTGGACGGCGGCGAGGATCGCGTCGCGCATGTCGGCCGTGTTGGGGGGCAGGGTCGCGTTGGTTGGCGGCAGCGAGCGCGATGCGGCAAACGCCGACGATGTAACGCAGCCCGCTGGATGGACAATCGCGCCCAGCGCCACTACCAGTATCGCCAGGGGAAAAAGACGACCAAGGGCTTGGGGAGAATAACGAACGTGGGCCATCAAAGCCTGGGACTTCACGAGCGCGCGCGCGGCTTTCGTTGCCATCATCTGGATCATGCGCTGTTTCCGTTTTCATCGACCGTGCGGTGGCCGCAATGTTGAGTTGGATGCCCAATCCGCTCGTCATTCCCGTCGGCATCATTATCGGGATCGTGGTGGCAGCTCCTGTCGGCCCGGTCAACGTGCTGTGCATTCAGCGCGCCATTGCGCGCGGTTTCTGGGGCGGGTTGGCAGCAGGCCTTGGCGCGATGCTGGGGGACGGCCTCATTGCGCTGTTTGCAGCTTTGGGCGTCGGCTCCATCTCGGCATCCGTCACGAAATATCGAGCCATTATCCAAGTCGTCGGCGGGCTGGCGTTGATCGCCTTCGGCTACCGGCTTTACACAGCCCCCGCAGTGCTGGAACTTGAAAAGGGCGAAAACGGCGGCGCGGGAACCCTGTTTGACTACGCCTGGGACATCCCAAAGACCTTCTTTCTGACTATCACCAACCCGGGCGCGGTGCTGGGGCTGTTTGCCATCTTTGGCGGCGTGTCGACCTATGTCGAGGTCAAGAGCCGGACGGACGCACTCGTGATGGTCGCATCCGTGATGGCGGGAAGTCTCGCGTGGTGGCTATGGCTGTCGAGCGTCATTGGCCGGATGCGCCACAAGCTCAAGCCGGAATGGCTCGGGCTGATCAATACCCGCGCGGGGATGCTGCTGATCGGGTTTGGCTTGCTGCTGATCGGAGAGATCGTCTGGAACGCGATGAAGTAGAGCCTTACGTCTCTTGCGCCTTCGCCTCATCCCAAAGCCGGTCCATTTCGGTGAGGTCGGATTGCGCTGGGCTCCGACCGTCAGCGGCCAGCGCCTGCTCGATGTAGGCAAAACGGCGCGTGAACTTGGCGTTGGTGGTGCGCAGCGCGGCCTCGGGATCGATCTTGAGATGGCGGGCAAGGTTCGCCATCACAAACAGCAGATCGCCGAATTCGCCTTCGATGTGTGCCCGGTCACCGCTGGCGACGGCGTCCTTAAGTTCGGCAGCCTCCTCGGCAATCTTGTCGAACACCGGGGTGATATCGGGCCAGTCAAACCCGACGCGCGCGGCTTTGTCCTGCAACTTGATGGCGCGCGTCAGGCCGGGCATCCCGACCGGAACATCGGACAATAGTGAAGTGAAGGCCAGGGGGCCGGCCCCGTGGACCCCGTCGCTCAGGAACCTCGGTGCCTGCCGCTGGCTCCGTCCCAAAGTCATGGGGTCCAGGGGACGCGTCCCCTGGCCTTCTCTTTCTTTTACTTTCTCCGCCCGCTCTTCCGCCTTGATCCGCTCCCAAAACCCCGGCGAGGCACCCTCCGCGCGCTGGGCGGGCGTGCCGAACACGTGAGGATGACGCCGGATCATTTTGCGTGTCACGGCGTCTGCAACGTCCTCAAAGGCAAAGCTGCCGGCTTCTTGCGCAATCCGAGAATGATAGACAACCTGGAGCAACAGGTCGCCGAGTTCGTCTTTGAGGTCTGGCATGTCGGCGCGCGCGATGGCATCGGCTACTTCATAGGCCTCCTCGATGGTGTAGGGCGCGATCGTCTCGAATGTCTGTGTCAGATCCCAAGGGCACCCGGTGCCCGGCGTCCGCAGCGCAGCCATCACCGCCAGTAAATCGGCGAGGGTCTTTTTATCGGGAGCAGTTTCCATGGTCATCGTCCATACGCTCCGCTAAGGAATACATCGGCCACTGTGGGGTGTGGTCTTGGGTGGGACGGTCTTGGCATGTTCATCGTTCGCATATTTGTCAATCTGCTGATCCTCTCACTTGAGGTCGCAGCCGTCCTCGGCATTGCCTATCTCGGCTTCACGCAGCCGCTGATTTTTGCAGCCGTCACCTTTGCCCTGGCCCTCTGGTTGGGGTCGCGCCTGGAGTTTGCCCGTCTCAAGAACGAGCTGAATTTCTACTTTGAACGTGCGGTGCCCAAGGCCGGCGTTTTGACCGGACTGGTGGCCGTCAGCGAGGCAGCAAGCAAGGCGCTGCTGGCGGCTCTGGTGGCGCTACTGACATTTTCGGGCACCGATGCAAAACTTTTCACGCTGACGAACGGAGCGCCTAATCGGCTCCAATGGACAGCAATTGTCTTTGCCGCGTGCCTGTTTGCAGGGTCGAGTTTGTTGCGGTGGCTTTGGAACAGCTTCGAGGTCAGTCCGGGCCGCTGGGGTTATTTTCGGATCGCTGCCCCCCTTGGGCTGATGTTTTCCGCGGCCCTGTCGTTCCTGCCCCCGCCGACGTTTTCCAAGATCGGTTGGGATTTGCTGTTCAACGTTGCCGCAAGGCCCTCGCTGGAGCAGGCCAGCGAGATGCTGTTCATGCTCAAGCAGAAGTTCGATAGCCTGTTTTACGCAGTGTTCCAGGGCTGGCTCGGCGATCAACTCGCAGCGATCCTGGCCGTGCTGGTCAGCGTCAACATGTTGACCGGTTTCATTCTGGGCATTTACGCCGTCGTCATCGCCGAGGTCATCCGCTGGCTCGAAGCGCGCGCACCGTGATCCTATCTAGGTGAGGCGACCGCACGCCCGTCGGTGGCAATCCGCACCCAAACTTATCCCCGCACGGAACAGACGTGAGAGTTTGGACGCATCTTCCCTTTGAGGGTCCGGGTCGCGAGCTGGGCGTTTTGGGAGGGGAGAGTTCCGTGCGGCGTTCGGTGTATGCACCCATCAGCTGGCCCGGATCGTGATTGCCGCAGCGGCAACGCTGCAAGGCTTGGCCAGGGTGGACCAAGCCGCAATGACGGTCGCTTTGCGGAACGCGGGAGAGGGCGTGCTGCCGTAGAGGTGGCACCGGCCCAACACCCCCATTCACTGAAACGGCGAGGCCGCCGGAACTCCGGGCCTCTCCCGCACCCTCATTTTTCGATCCTGTCAGGATCACAGCCCTAAACCGCCCAGACATCAACCGCCCAGACATACCATTCGCATAATGCATATTATGGAAAATATTAGGTGTTTCATATCGGGACAGAGGATGATGAGGCTGGGGCGCGGCAACCATACTCGTCACCGCGCCGGGGCCCGATTTACTTGTCGGCCTTCTCAGCCTTTTCGTAGTTGTCGGCCACGAGCCGGTCCAACAGGCGAACCCCCCAGCCCGACGCCCACGACTGGCTGATCTCATTGCGGGTGGCATCCATCGCGGTGCCCGCAATGTCGAGGTGCGCCCACACCATGTCCTTTTGGATGAACTTCTCGAGGAACGCAGCAGCCGTGCACGCCCCACCCCAACGCCCGCCGATGTTCTTCACGTCGGCGTTCTTGCTGTCGATCATCTTGTGGAACGACTTGTCGAGCGGCATGCGCCAAACGCGTTCGCCGGTTGATTTAGAGGCCGCTTGGAGTTCGTCAGCCAGCTTGTCGTCGTTGCAGAACAGCCCTGCATAGTCCTTGCCGAGCGAAACCATAATGGCACCGGTCAGCGTCGCGAGATCCACGATCAGGCGCGGCTTGAACCGGTCTTGCGCGTACCACAGCACATCGGCCAGCACGAGGCGGCCTTCGGCGTCCGTGTTCAAGACTTCGATGGTTTGGCCAGACATCGACGTCACGATGTCGCCAGGGCGGACGGCACTGCCCGACACCATGTTCTCAACGCACCCGATAAGCCCGACGACGTTGACGTTGGCGTCACGCTCGGCCAGCGCATGCATCAAGCCAACGACGCAGGCAGCCCCACCCATATCGCCCTTCATGTCCTCCATGCCAGCCGCCGGCTTGATGGAGATACCGCCCGAGTCAAACACCACGCCTTTGCCGACAAACGCAAGCGGCTTGGACTTTTTGGACTTCGACCCGTTCCACTGCATCACGCAGACGCGCGCTGGGCGCACGCTGCCTTGGGAGACACACAGCAGCGAACCCATGCCGAGCTTTTCAAGATCCTTTTCGTCAAGGATTTCAACCTCGACACCGACCTTCTCAAGCTTCTTGACTTCAGCGGCAAACTCAACCGGGCCCAGCGCATTGGCGGGTTCGTTGACCAGATTGCGGGCAATTGCCACGCCATTGGCGACGGCCTCGTGGTAGGCAAAGGCAGCCTTAGCTTTGACCGGATCGGCACAGTGGATGACGAGGGTTTCAAGCCCGTCCTTCTCGATGGGCGCGTCTTTGTCGTCCGAACCGTTGGACGACCCCTTGGTGAGGTATTTCTTGAAGCTGTAGGCGCGAAGCTGGACCCCGAACGCGATGGCGGCAGCAATGGCAGCAGGCTTCAAGTCGCCGGTCGCGGCGACGTCGACCACAATGCTGGCCTTTTTGGTCTTGCGCCCGGTGATGGCACCACCGGCTGCCCCGCCAAGAAGCGTCCAGTCCTGTTCGGACGCGTCCTTGCCGGTACCCAGCACAATGAGGCGGTCGGCTTCTAATCCGTGCGGCGCCAAGATCTCGATCACGGACTTCGACTTGGCCTTGAAGCTGGCGGCTTTCGCAGCCTTATGGACAGCGCCGCCCGAACGCTTGTCGAGGTCGGTGGCAACTTTTCCAAGCGTAAGGCCATCGCCAGCCAGGATCACAACGGTCGCGTGAGGTGCATGAGACAGGTCTTCAAAGACGACGTCCAGACGATCGGCAGCGTGTTTGGTCATGGCGGGACAGCAGACTTTCGGTTGTGGGCGCGAAACGGGAAGCGCACCCGAGTTGACGGAGTTCGTTTATGATCACATTGCAACGCCGCGCGGCAAACGAATGAATGGCGGGAGCGCAAACGGGAGGGAAGCGGCGAAACGCCGGATACAATGACACTAGTGGAGGCCCGCACGGATGCCAAGGGCTGCAGTAAGAGCCGCCGCAGGAGCGGTGGATCTAGCTGGTCGATGGCGGGTTTGCAGATTGTCTTTGCGTCGCCGACGATTATTGCCGGTCGAACTTTGGCCATGCTGATGGGGAACAGCCAGAGGGTCAGGCATCGCGAGTCGTCCTCAAGACCTGCACGCCGCATATCCAGGCCGTGCTGTAGAACGAAACACGACACCACGCCGGTTGGGCGTAGTTGGGCTAGACGAGGATGATAAGCCGCCGATGACGATCTTCTCGCGATACGTATTCAGACAGGCAGCCGGCGCGCTGCTCCTCATCTTGCTGTCATTGGCAGGTGTGGTCTGGATCGCGATTGCACTGCGTCAGCTCAACGTGGTGACGAGCCAAGGCCAGGACGCCTTGACGCTCATCACCATGACCACCCTCGCGCTGCCCAACCTGCTGGCCATTATCGCGCCGTTCGCGCTGTTGATCGCCACGCTGCATACGCTCAATCGGTTGAATGGCGACAGCGAGTTGATCGTCATGACGGCGGCCGGTGCGACTGTCTGGACGGTCGCCAGACCGTTGATCGTCTTGTCACTGATCGTGGCGGCCGCAGTCTCGTTCGTCAATCATATCGCGATGCCGTGGAGCCTGCGGCTGCTGAACGAATATGTGGTTCAGATGCGCACGGACTTGTTGACACAGGTGATCCAGCCAGGACGGTTCAACAGTCCGGAAGCGGGGCTCACCTTCCACATCCGCGAGCGGGCAACGAATGGTGAGTTGCAGGGGCTCATCATGCATGACACCCGCAACCCCAACCAGCCCCAGTCCTATCTCGCCGAGAACGGCCTCATCGTAAAGGACGCCAGCAGTTCGTATCTCATCATGTCTAAAGGACACATCCTGCGCCGTCCCGATTTAAAACAACCAGCCCAGATCATCCAGTTTGAAAAATACGCCGTGGACCTGGAGCGGTTCGAGACCAAGGCTGGCAAAGAAGAAAAAGATTTGCGCCCCCGCGAACGGTATTTGGACGAACTGCTCAATCCAGGCAACAGTCGCGGCTTCAAGGCAGAACCTGGCAAGTTCCGCACCGAGTTGCATGAGCGGTTTTCCAACCCGCTCTATCCGATAACCTTTGTGCTGATTGCACTGGCAGCCGTCGGCCAGGCACAGTCGACCCGTCAGAACCGGACACAGTTGCTGGCCTACGGCTTTGTGATCGGCACCGCATGCCGCCTGGGAGGGCTCGCCATGTCGAACCTCGTCACCTTGAAGGCCTCCGCGACGCCCCTGCTGTACATCATCCCCATCGGGGCCGGGACCTTAGCGCTGATATCGATGTCCTACCCCCGGCCAATCCTCGGGCCAGCGATCGGTCGGCTGACGGCCCCGATCACGGAACGGATGGCGAGCTTGCTGGCCACCGTGCGGCGGCGTAATCCCACTCCGTCGGCGGAGACTTGATCATGGCAACGCCCCGGACCCTCAGACGCTACATCCAGCGCAAATTCCTGACTGCTATTCTCGGCACGTTCGTCTTGTGTTCGGTGCTGATTTTCATGATCGACTTCGTGGAAATCCTGCGCCAGCAAGGCAAATACGGAGCCGTGGCCGCATGGAAACTCGTTTGGATGACGCTGCTACGCCTGCCAGCCTATACCGAATTTTTGCTGGCCTTTGCCGTCTTGGTCGGCTCGATCGGGGCGATGTTAATGCTGGCGCGCAAGAGCGAGTTAACGGTCATGCGCGCCGGCGGCATGTCGGCCTGGCAGTTCATGTGGCCCGGACTGGTGGTGGCAGGACTGCTCGGCCTGATCGGCGTCACGCTGTACAACCCGATGGCGGCCGCCGCCCGATCAGAAGGTGAACAAATGTTTGCCCAGTCGTTTGGGCGCGAATCCAATTTGCTGCGCAGCGGCAATGGCGGAACATGGCTGCGCCAGGATGGCGCCGATGGGCAATCGGTCATTACAGCGATCGCGGCCACCAACCGCGGGTTGTCGCTCGACGGCGTCACTGTGTTCGTTTTCGACGACGCCGGTAAATTCACGGAACGGATCGACGCAGGCCGGGCCGAGCTGCGTGATGGCTACTGGCGGATCGAAGACGCATGGGTTGCCAGGGTCGGCCGGGAGGCTGAAAAATTCGAAACCTATCTTTTATCGACCTACCTCACCCCCGAACGGGTGACAGATGCGCTGGGCACAGTGATTTCCGTATCGTTTTGGGACCTGCCCGGCCTCATAGAAGTCGCTGATAAGGCTAAACTTTCATCGACGTCCCTGCGCATCCAGTACGAGATGCTGCTCGCACGCCCCCTGCTGTGCGTCGCAATGGTTTTTTTGGCTGCAACTGTGTCATTGCGGTCATTCCGGTCGGGCGGGATCCAGACTATGGTGATTTCCGGAATGGTTGGGGGTTTCGGGTTTTTCCTCGCGGCGGAAGTGTCACGGCAGATTGGGGTTGCGGGGTTCGTCCCGCCCTGGGCTGCAGTGTGGCTCCCGATCGTGCTCCTGATTTTGTTATCGACGACGGTGCTCTTGCACCAGGAGGACGGTTGAGTGGTGCGTGAAGCGCGGATACCGCACAGGGGTTGCGGACAACAACGCGCCGGGAGCGTTCGCGGAAGCGCGACGCGACCTGTGAACGCGATTGGTCAGGTTGCGCTCACCGTGCTCATCGCACTCGGTGCCGCCTTGGGCTCCCTCACGCCATCCGTGGCCGCAGAAAAGTCGTCGTTCCCCAAGACCCCCGCCATCAAATTCACCTCGCCGTCAAAGCTTGACCGCAAGCAGCCGCTTCTACTGAATGGTGACGAACTGACCTACGATACGTCGGGCAACCGCGTGATCGCCAAGGGCAATGTAGAGCTGTATTACAACAACTATTCCGTGACCGCAGACGAAGTCACCTACGACCAGTCGGCCAGCACGCTGACGGCCGCCGGTAACGTCACCATTCGCGATCCCAATGGCCAAATCACCCGTGCCGACCGCATCGAACTGACGGACGATTTCAAAGAGGGCTTCGTCGAGAGCCTGAGCGTCGTTGGGACCGACGACACGCGGATCGCCGCCCGCCGCGCCATCCGCAAGGACGGCAACGTCACAGAATTCTCTGATGCCAAGTACACGCCATGTAAGTCGACGCCGAACATGCCGCCAATGTGGTGTATTTCGGCAGCGCGCATCATCCACGACCAGAAGGCCGCCACCCTGACCTATCAGGATGCGCAGTTCGAACTGTTAGGCGTGCCGGTCCTGTATATGCCGTTTTTCGAGCACGCGGATCCGACAGTCAAGCGTCGCTCTGGCTTCCTGCTGCCTGGGTTTGGCTCATCCTCGACGCTCGGCGTGCAGGTTGAGACGCCCTATTACTTCGCGCTGTCACCACAGTACGATTTCCTCTTCAGCCCGGAATATCTGTCGAAGCAAGGCGTGCTGTGGAAGGGCCATTGGCGCCATCGGCTCGCGAACGGCGAGTATGACATCAAGCTCGCCGGCATCGAGCAGGACTTTGCCGATCTGCCGAGTTCGATTGCCAACCGCAAAGTCTACGACGGCTGGCGCGGCAGCATGCAGACCAAGGGTCTGTTCTCGATTTCCAGCTGGTGGAAATTCGGTTGGGACGTCACCGTCGACAGCGACGACACCTTCCGCCGGTTCTATAAACTCGACAACGTCCTCGTGACCGACCGCATCAACACCGCCTATCTCGAAGGACAATCGGAGCGGAACTACTTCGGAATGCGCTTCTATCAGTTCGGTGGCCTCCTGCTGTCGGATAATGCCAACTCCGAATCGGTTGTCCATCCAGTCATCGACTATGACTACGTGTTCTCCAATCCCATCCTCGGCGGCGAATTGGCATGGAAAAGCACGGCCATCAGCCTGAGCCGCAGCGGTTCGGCGAACACCACGAATTTCGGTCGCGAGAACTACAACCACGCCAAAACTGAACTGAATTGGCGTCGCCGCTTAACCGACCAGATCGGCATCACGTACACGCCGTTCGGCAATATCCGTGGTGACGCGTATTATCTCGACAACACGGTGAACCCGCAGACGGGCGACTCGTTGAACAACGAGAGTATGACGCGCGGCATAGCGACAGGCGGTCTGACGGTCAGCTATCCGTGGATCGCGGCAGGCAAGGGTGCGTCCCACACCATCGAACCGATCGGTCAGGTGCTGTATTCGCAGGCCCACGTCAGCCAGCGCCGCCTCCCGAACGAAGACTCACGCAGCTTGGTGTTCGACGATACAAACCTGTTTGAAATCCAGAAGTTCTCTGGCACCGACCGCGTCGAAACCGGAACGCGTGCCAACGTCGGCGTCCAATACACCTTCCAAGCCAATTCCGGCGGTTATGCCCGCTTTCTGGCCGGTCAGCATTATCAACTGTCGGGCGAAAATGCCTACGGGAACCCAGGGTGTGTGAACGAAATCGTGAATGGCAATACGGTTTGCCGTTCCGAGTTCTCACCGTCGAGTGGTTTGCAGAAAGACCGGTCTGATTATGTCTTGGGCGCTTATGTTGCCCCAAACAGCATCTTCCGCTTCCTGTCGCAAAGCAGGTTTGGCGATGAAGACCTCGGACTGCGCCGCCAGGACCTGTTCGCGTCGGCAAGTTACGGACCGATCACCGCATCGGCCGTGTATACCTATGCCGCTGCCGACCCCCTGCTGGATATCCAAAAGGCGCAGTCTGACATCACCGCCACCTTGGGCCTGAAGTTGACAGATCGGTGGAGCGTGATTGGCGCCATGCGGTTCGACATCGACTCCCGCAGCGTCCTGACGGACAGCATCGCTTTGAAGTATGCCGACGATTGCTTCGTCCTGACGACGACGTTCCAGGAGACGTATCTCGACAACCCAAGCCTGGGCCTGACGGCAGACCGGTCCGTGATGTTCCGGTTTGAGCTGAAAAACCTCGGTGGCTTTAACTACAGGACCAGCGTTCTCGACCACACGTTTGGCGATCAGACGAACAACAACAACTGATCTCGGCCCAATTGCGCTTGCAACTGCACGGCTGATGAAGCTTCACAGGCTTTGGCGCGTTTCGATTGCCATGCGCGCGCCATGGTTGATGTGGATAAGCGCATGAAGCCAGAGGCCGGGGCGGGTTCGTGATTGCCAACGGGCAGCAGGGCTGTTCGTCTAGCCAACGGTCACCCGGTTGATTCGGGCTCGTTGACAGCTTTGGTGTTTCAGGTTGTGGATGGAACGCGTTCAAGTCCATCAAGCTCGGCAGAAGACACAATCTAGTGGCTGCTGCCGTGACACACCAAAACAGCACACGCCCTTCACCGGTTGGTCAAATCCCGATTTTACGCGAACTGCGAAGAGCCAGCACCACGCCATGATCCAGTTTCCGCGCCGTCTCCGTCTCATCACCGCAGCGCTGCTGCTGCCAGCAACCGCTGCGCTGGCGCAAGAAACGCCGCCGATGAAGTTCCCGTCGTTCAATTCGATCCAGGCTCGCCCGCCAGGCGTCGCCCCAGGCGAAGCGGTAGTGGCCCCCGGACGGCCCGCACCAGCGGCAACAGCCCCCGCCCCGGCAGCTGAGGCAAAGCCGAAGCCCAAACCGAAACCCGTCAAGACAGCCGCGCGCACCGACGCGTCCGTGACCAAGGCGAGCGAGACCAAGGGTCTGTCCATTGCCGTCCTGGTCAACGACGAGCCGATTACCGGTTATGAAATCGAACAACGACAGCGCATCATGGGGCTGGGTGCCAATATCGGCGAGAAGGCGCAGGCAAGCTTCAAGCGCATGTTGGCCGACCCCAGCACCGGCGAGAAACTCAAGGCGATCCTCGGCGAGGTCATCAAAGCCAACCCTGGCAAATCCCGCGAACAAGTCATCGCGGCCTTCGAAGAGCGCAAAAAGCAATTTGCCATCAATCTGCAGCGCCAAGCCGTCGAAAGCGCACGTGCGAGCGTCTTGCCGGGCCTGAAAAAAGGCGCGCTCGATGAATTGATCGACGAGCGCCTGAAGCTGCAAGAAGCCAAGCGCCTTAACGTCGTCGCATCGGACGAAGACGTGTCCCGGATCGTGCGCAGCTTGGCTGAGAAAAATAAACTGAACGAGCAGCAGTTCGCCCAGCATCTGGCGGGGATGGGGGCCGACATCGACGGCATGCGCGCGCGCTTCCGCACCATGCTGTCATGGAATGACGTGATCCGCCGCAAGTTCGGCCATCAGATTGCGATTACAGAGCGGGATGTGGATCGTATTGTCTCGCAGGGGCCAGCCGGAGAGGATCAGACCGAGTTGCAGGTCCAGCGCCTGACGCTCGCCATCCCTGAAAAGATCAATCAAAAGCTGGTGGCCCAGCGCATGGCCGAGGCCGAAACGATCCGAGGTAAGTTTACCAATTGCAAGGCGATGGCGACGCTCGCGGGCAGCGTGACGGGTGCCAGGTTCGAAGACCTGGGGCAGCGAAAGCCGTCGTCGCTGACAGAGCCAACCAAGAGCCTGCTGCTCAACGCCAAGGACGGCGAGATGATCCCGCCGACGGTCGGGAGGGGTGGGGTCGAGTTGTATGCCGTCTGTGGTCGGCAAGTGGTCAAGGCCGACGAACAGAAGCGGACGGCGGCCCAGGAAGAACTGCGGCAAAAGGAATTCGAACTGTTGGCCAAGCGCCACCTGCAAAACCTGCGGCAGGATGCGATGATCGAGTACCGGTGATGCCGCCACTGGCACCACTGGCGGTTTCGATGGGCGATCCCGCAGGGATCGGACCCGAAATCCTGCTGGCGGCCTGGGCGGTTCGGGACGCGCGGACCTTGCCAGTTTTCGCAGCTTTCGGCGATGCGGCTGTGTATGCACAGCGCAGCGCAGCGCTCAATCGGAACGTCCCCATTGTCCCCGTCGCAACTCTGAAAGAGGCGGCCACCCGCTTCAGCGACGGTTTGCCGGTCATCCAAGGATCGTCATGCGGGCCAGTCGTGGCCGGGCAACCGCGACAGGCTTCAGCCAAAGCCACAATCGCGTCGATCGAGGCAGCCGTCGCCGCAGTCTTTGCGGGGCACGCATCGGCGATCGTCACGTGCCCCATCGCCAAGGCCGTGTTGTATGACGCAGGCTTCCGCCATCCCGGTCACACCGAATACCTCGCACATCTAGCCCAACAGCACGCCGGCGTTAGCTGCACGATCAGACCGGTCATGATGCTGGCCTGCGATGCGCTCAAGGTTGTGCCAGCGACGATCCACATTCCAGTGTCGGCAGTGCCCAGCGCGCTGACCGCCGACCTGTTGCGTGAAACGATCGCCATCACAGCCGACGGCTTGACGCGCCACTTCGGCATCGCGAGGCCGCGCATCGCCGTCACAGGCCTCAATCCCCATGCGGGCGAGAAAGGCACCATTGGCCGCGAGGATGCGGATCTCATCGCACCCGTGATCGCAAGCCTCAATGCGCTGGGCTACACCATCACCGGACCGCATCCAGCCGATACCCTGTTCCACGCGGCAGCGCGCACGCGATATGATGCCGTGGTCGCCATGTATCATGACCAGGCACTGATCCCCATCAAAACACTCGCCTTCGACAGTGGCGTCAACGTCACCCTGGGCCTGCCGTTCATTCGCACATCCCCCGACCACGGCACCGCGTTCGACATCGCAGGCCAGGGGACGGCGTCGCCCGAAAGCCTGATCCAGGCCATGCTGTTGGCCGCACGGATGGCGGCAGCACGCTCAACTTCTCAGCAATAAGGCTCCCGCGTAAATCCGCTGCTGTTTCATGACTGAAGTACAAAAAGGGCGGGTGGTTTGGCGGGTATCCCGCCAAGCGGGTTCTAGGGCGGCAGCCCTAGACGCGAAGCGCCTCTTGCACGCGCGACAACAGAGCACTAGCGTCCGCCGCAATGACCGATGACGAACCTATGGTGGCTGCCAGCCAATCCGCCCTTCCCCATGGTGCCAGCCCCGATGGCTTGCCCCCGCTGCGTGAGGTTATCGCGTCCCATGGACTGGACGCCAAGAAGAGCCTTGGGCAGAACTTCATCCTCGACCTCAACCTGACGCGCCGGATTGCGCGGGCCTGCGGCGACCTGACAGGACGGACGGTCGTTGAGGTCGGCCCAGGGCCGGGCGGCCTGACACGAGGGTTATTGATCGAGGGCGCGGCCCGTGTCGTGGCCGTCGAGCGTGACCACCGCTGCCTGCCGGCATTGGCTCAAATCGAAGCGCGCTATCCCGGACAACTGCGCGTTCATGAAGGCGACGCTTTGGAGGCCGACTGGCAGGCCCTGACCGCTGACAGAATGGGCAAAGCGATCATTGCAGCCAACCTGCCGTATGGGGTCGCCAGCCTGTTGCTTGCAGGTTGGCTGGAAGCTGAACCCTGGCCCCCATGGTATGACGGCATGGTGCTGATGTTCCAGAAGGAGGTCGCCGAGCGGATCGTGGCGGACCCCGGCAGCAAGGCCTATGGCCGCCTCTCTGTCCTCGCCCAATGGCGCACGGTTCCCAAGATTGTCATCAACTTGCCGCCCCAGGCGTTCACCCCGCCCCCGAAAGTGTCGTCTGCGGTCGTACATTTCGTGCCGCGCGCCGAGCCGCTGCCGGCGGGATCGGCAAAGATGCTGGGACGTGTCACGGCCGCAGCCTTCGGTCAGCGCCGCAAGATGCTGCGCCAGAGCCTCAAGATGCTGACCCCCATGCCCGAGTTGCTGCTGCGCGAGGCGGGCATCGACCCTCAACAGCGCGCGGAACAGTTGACCGTGGCAGAGTTTGCCCAGCTGGCGGCGTTGATGGCGGACCGCTAACCAGCAAGCGCCACCCTCACGGGGACGGTGAGGCAGCGGTATCGGCTGCAAGCCGCTTGAAAATGGCCAAGGCTTCTTCGCGGGTGGAAGTCCTTGGCACACCGCGCTCAACGTCCTCGCGGCTCCACATCCACGTTTTGACGGGATCGTGTTTCATGTCCCAATCGGGAAAGATCCGCTCGCTGACCTGCGCCTCTGAAATCAGGGAAATTTCGACGTGGCGATCGTCGCGCAGGATGTGATCGTAGGTGCGCCGCACGGCTGGCTCCGGGCCTTCCAACAACTGGAAGTACAAATCATCGCGGCACACCAGAGCGCCCGTGATCATCTGGCGGGAGTTATTGTATCGTGCGGTGATGAGGATCGTATCGAGCGCATAGGCGTCAAAACCGAACGGACGCGAGACGTAGATCAGTTGTAGGAGCTGCATGGTCGACCTCGCTGGCTGCTGCTACTCTGCCCGCCCCCCAGTGTCTGCGCAACATCGTTCTTGGCACCAAGCGTTCAGACTGAGCGCGGATCAATCGTGTTTGAAGGGGCAGCCGCCCGCGCTGGGCGCATCGTCGGCAAGCGGCGGAAAGAGCTTTGGCGTTTGTGAGCCAAGTTGGGCTTCCAAATCGCGCAGACGTTGGCGTAGCGCTTTGTCCTGCTGGAATTTGCGGGTCTCGTCGCGCAGAACGGCTGCGATTGAATCAACCGTGCCATCGGACTTGTGCAGCATGCCAACGGTGAACGAAATCGACATCGGGTCGCCGGCTTTGTTGATGGCGGGGACGCGAAGGACGTCGCTGCCATAGCGGGTGATGCCGGTTTTCATGGTGACGTGGTAGCCCTCCCAATGACGGGCGCGCTGCTTTGGCGGGATGATGATATCGAGCGACTGGCCCAGCGCTTCGGCCTGGGTAAAACCGAACATGCGTTCAGCACCAGGGTTCCACAGAGTAATGAGCCCCTCCGCATCGCTGACGACAACGGCGTCGCCGACGGCTTGGACAAGCTGGCTCAGGTCGGGTGTGGACATGTCGTGTCTCCTAATAGAAGAGCGGCGCCCTAACAGACGCCGCTGAAGTCTCGAACGGAAGCACGTAGTCTTTTGTCAGCTTAGACAGCTTTGGCGGTATGCAGCGCAGCGATCCGCGATTGATCGTAGCCCAATTCGGCCAGAACCTGATTGGTATGTTCGCCCAGCAGCGGCGAACCCGTGATCTCAACCGTCATGTCCGAGAACTTGATCGGCGAACCGACCGTCAGATACTTGCCGCGTTCCTTGTGATCGACTTCGGCAATGGTGCCGCTGGCGCGCAAAGATGGATCGTTCGACAGTTCCTTCATGGTCAACACCGGCGCGCAGGGGATGTCGAACTTGCGCAGGATGTCGACGGCTTCGAACTTGGTCTTGTCGGCCAGCCACTCTTCGATCGTGGCAAAGATTTCCGTGATATGCGGCTGGCGGGCCTGTGCGGTCATATAGGCAGGGTCGGTCTTCCATTCGGGGCGGCCGATAGCGTCCGCGATCGGACCCCAGGCATGACCCTGGATCGTAAAATAGATGTAGGCGTTGGGATCGGTTTCCCAGCCCTTGCACTTGAGCACCCAGCCTGGCTGACCGCCACCGCCAGCATTGCCACCGCGGGGAACAACGTCGGAAAACGTTCCGTGGGGGTATTGGGGATACTCTTCAAGGTAGCCGAGGCGGTCCAGGCGCTGCTGGTCGCGCAGCTTGACGCGGCACAGGTTCAGCACGCTGTCCTGCATCGAGACGGCAACCCTCTGGCCCTTGCCGTCCTTGTCGCGCGAACGCAGCGCGGTGAGGATGCCGATGGCGAGATGCATGCCGGTGTTGCTATCGCCGAGTGCCGCAGCCGAGATGGTGGGCGGGCCGTCCCAGAAACCGGTCGTCGAGGCCGAACCGCCGGCACACTGGGCAACGTTTTCATAGACCTTGAGGTCGTCGTAGTGGTGGCCGTCGGAGAAGCCCTTCACCGAGGCGAGGATCATCCGGGGGTTTAATTCCATGATGCGTTCCCAGGTGAAGCCCATGCGATCGAGCGCACCTGGACCGAAGTTTTCGACCATCACGTCAGAAACCTTGATCAACTTCTCGAGCACTTCCTTGCCTTCCGGCTTTTTGGTGTCGAGCGTCAGCGACCGCTTGTTGGAGTTCAGCATCGTGAAGTAGAGCGCGTCCACATTGGGAATGTCGCGCAGCTGCGATCGGGTAACATCCCCCGAACCGGGACGCTCGACCTTGATGACGTCTGCGCCGAACCAGGCGAGAAGCTGCGTGCAAGCCGGACCGGCCTGGACGTGGGTGAAGTCGATGATCTTGATACCGTCGAGTGCTTTTGACATGAGTTATCCTCGTCGAACCTGAAGGAACGTAAATTGTGGCTTTTGGCAGTTGGCAGTTGTCGGCGGTTACGCTTTTTTGCCGATCGCACTCGTGGGATTGAGACTGCCGATGTTGCCGCTTTCGGTGCCAGCGGCCGGGTCGATTTCGGCGTTGATCAAGGTGGGACGGCCTGAGTCCATGGCTTCGTTGACAGCCCGGCTCAACTCGTCGGGCGTCGTGACGTTGACGCCGATGCCTCCGAAGGCTTCCATCATTTTGTCATAGCGCGCGTTCTTCACGAACACAGTGGTGGCCACATCGCCGTCGCCGTTGGTGTTGACGTCGGTGCCGCGATAGATGCCGTTGTTGTTGAACACGACGATGCAGACCGGCAGGTTGTAGCGGCAGATGGTTTCGACCTCCATGCCGGAGAAACCGAAGGCGCTATCGCCTTCAACCGCAAGAACCGGATGGCCGGTCTCGACAGCGGCTGCGACAGCAAAGCCCATGCCGATGCCCATGATGCCCCAGGTCCCGACATCCAGGCGCTTGCGCGGCTTGTACATGTCGATGACGCCGCGCGCGAGGTCGAGGGTATTGGCACCTTCGTTGACGAGGATCGCATCGGGGCGGTTCTTGATGATGGTCTTCAGAACGCCCAGCGCGCTGTGGAAATCCATCGGAGCTGAGTTTTTCATCAACTTCGACGCCATCTTGGCAACGTTGGCATCGCGTTTGGCGATGATTTTGTTGGTCCACTCGGCCGATGGGGCCTGCCAATCGTTACCCAACCCGGCCAGGAGCGCGCTGACGCAAGAGCTGATGTCGCCGACAATGGGCGCAGCGATCTCGACATTGCTGTCCATTTCCTTCGGCTCGATGTCGATCTGAATGAACTGCTTCGATCCGGGCGCACCCCACGTTTTGCCCTTGCCATGCGAGAGCAACCAGTTGAGGCGTGCACCGATCAAAATGACGACATCCGACTCCTGCAGAACAAGCGAGCGGGCTGCCCCCGCACACAGCGGATGCGTATCAGGGAGAAGACCTTTCGCCATGCTCATCGCGACATACGGGATGCCGCTGCGCTCAACCAGGGCGCGGACATCGTCGTCGGCTTGAGCGTATGCAGCGCCTTTGCCGAGCACGATCAGCGGACGCTTGGCAGACTTCAGCACATCGAAGGCACGGGCAATGGCGGATGGGGCGGGGATTTGGGCAGGCGCTGCGTCGATGACCTTGACGAGCGATTTCTCGCCCTCGGCTGCATCCATGACTTGCGAGAACAGCTTGGCTGGCAAATCAAGGTACACGCCGCCCGGCCGGCCCGAGACGGCAGCACGGATGGCGCGCGCAACAGCGATGCCGATGTCGGCTGCGTGAAGCACGCGGAAGGCGGTCTTGCAGAGCGGCTTGGCGATCGCGAGTTGGTCCATCTCCTCATAGTCGCCCTGCTGGAGGTCGACGATCTCGCGTTCAGACGAGCCGGAGATCAAGATCATGGGAAAGCAATTGGTCGTAGCGTTGGCGAGTGCCGTCAGACCGTTGAGGAAGCCGGGGGCCGAAACGGTGAGGCAAATGCCGGGCATTTTTGTCAGGAATCCTGCGATCGCGGCTGCATTCCCAGCGTGCTGCTCATGTCGGAAAGAAATGACGCGCAACCCTTGCGCCTGCGCAAGCCGACCGAGGTCGGTGATCGGGATGCCAGGGACCCCATAGATCGTCTTGATGCCGTTGAGTTTCAAAGCATCGATGACGAGGTGAAACCCATCCGTCAGCGCCGGCTGAGTGGCAATCGGTGCCGCCGAGGCCGCCGCGGCAGACGTGGCCGAGCCGAAAAGGTTCATCGTAATTCTCCCGAGCTTTTCTTGTTAGACATCGCGGTGTCGAGACGTCCATCGTGGTGCAGGCGCACGATGATCGGGCCGAACAGACGCTCTGTTCCAGCATCTTGGCTGGTTCGGTATATGGTATACCAGAGAACTATACCGTTTTGTCGCAGCTGGCAATTGCCACCAAAGTTGCAGCATCCTCAATTTTGGCAGTAGCAGCGCTAAGCAGCTCAAATACTTGCATAAAAATATTTACGCACAACCAGCGGCCCACGGTTGCTGGGCAGCCAGTCATCGTGAGACTCAAACAAAGAGAGATCGGTCCGAAACAATGGCTGGCATAAAGCCTCAGACCAACTTCCGCTCCACGGCAATGGCAACCAGTTCCGCTTGGGTTCGGGCGGAAAGCTTGGTCCGCAACCCAGCGCAGGTCATCGCCGCCGTCTTATAGGAAACGTTCACCGCTTCGCCGATTTCCGAAAGACTTTTGCCCGTCGCCAGCAGGCGCAAGATGTCATGTTCGCGCGGCGTGAGTAAGGGTGGCGCCGAGCCCACGTCGAGGTGGGCAATACGTTCAGCGATACCGGCTGGCCAGGCAGACTGACCCGCAGCCACGGCCTGGATCGCCTCTAGCATGCGCCGCGGATTGTCGTTTTTGCTAACGAACCCGTGCGCGCCGATGTCCATCGCCTGGGCGACCGACAGTGGTTCGTCGTTCATCGAGAACATAATGATACGTGCAGCCGGATATGCGGCCAGAATCTTGCGAGCCAGACTGAAACCCGACATGCCGGGAAGATTGATGTCGAGAACGCAGACATCGACCGCTTCAGTGGCCAAAACCCGCTCCGCATCGGCTGCGGAGCGTGCATCGACGACCTCCATAGCCGGTTCTGGACTGTTATGGTCGAGCAGCGCTTTAAAACCAGATAAGACGATGGGGTGATCGTCGACGATTAAGATCTTCATTCCATCCTCTTGAACGCGCCTGCGTCCCACCCTGCCACTGCGTGGTATAAATTGGAAATCACGCGTCCGCTAACCGGTTCCGCCTCATGCCACAATTGTCAATTCGAACGCGCTTGAACCTGATGATCGGCACGCTGCTCATCATGGCGCTGGCGGCAAACATCGCTGTTATCTTCTGGAGCGCTGGGCCCCGTATCCGGGCAGAAGACGACAGTATCGCCCGTCTGACGATTGAAACGGTGGACCTGGCGCTTGGCGATTTGCAGAGCTCGACCGACCCGGCCCGCGATCTCGTCAACTTAATGGATCGGCTTGCACGCATCCGCCATGCGCACGTCTACCTGGAACAGCCAGCAGACCGTCGAAGCGTGCCAGGTGTGCGGCGAACTTGGGATGTCAGCGGTGCCCCCCTCTGGTTTGCCAAGTTATTGCAAACCGAGCGAGCGCCGGTCCGCGTCCCCATCGACCTGAAGGGCCAAAACCTTGGCACCATCGTGATTGCATCCAAGCCAGGTGATGAAATTGCCGAGATTTGGGATGCGACCGCGTTCACCCTGAACGCCGGTCTAGCGTTGATTACCGCCGTGTTCGCGCTAACGACATTCGCCGTCCGCCAAGCGCTCATGCCCGTTCAAAACCTAGGGCGCGCGCTCCAGCTGATGCAAGGCGGGGATTTTGCCGTGGCACTCCCCCAAACCGGCCCGCCAGAGCTGGCCGAAATCAGTGCAAGGCTCAACGAACTTGCACAAGCCCTCCAGCGCAGCAGGGACGACAACAGCCGCTTGACGGAGCAGATCATCTCCTTGGAGGATCACGAGCGGCGCGAGCTCGCCCGCGAGTTGCATGACGAATTCGGACCATACCTGTTCGCAGTCCGTGCAAATCTATCCGCAATCCAGGCCGAGGCCGAACGGGACGCAAGTCCAGCCGGAACAGCCCGCGCCAAAAAATGCGCAGCCGCCCTCGATCAGATCAGCGCCCTTCAGCAATTGAATCGGCATGTGCTGCAGCGATTGCGGCCCCCAGCGCTCAATCAGCTCGGTTTGAACGGCGCACTGCGCGGCCTCGTTGCAAACTGGCGCGAAAACAACGCAGGCGTCACCATCGAACTTTCAGACGACTCGGGCGGCGTCTCGCTCGATTCCACCAGCGAATTAACTGTCTATCGCGTCGTCCAGGAGGGCCTGACCAACGCCTTCCGGCACGCGCACGCAACAACCATCCGCGTCGAGATCAAAAGGCCGCTCCCAAACCGGCTCACGATCCGGGTCGCAGACAATGGAGAGGGCGACGCAGAAACCACCAAACCCGGTTTCGGGCTCTCAGGGATGAGCGATCGCGTCCGCGCGCTGGGCGGCACCATCGCGTTGACAAACCCGCCCGAAGGCGGATTTGCCCTCAACGTATCGTTGCCGGTCGCAGCAGGCATCCCCAGTCAGGATGCGCCTGCGACGCGAGGCTTCGTTGCGCTGGCAGCGCCAAGCGCGCATGTGTCTGCCAAAGCGGTCGCACCCGATCGCACCTGATCTTCGCGAAAGGTTATCTCCATGCGCCGCCCCAAGTCGAAACAAACCTCGGAATTCGTGTTCTTTAACGTGCTGTACGAAGACGGCACGCAATCGTCGAACCGCAAAGTCCCCGCCAGTGAAGTCGGCGGTCTTGAAGGCGACGAACCCGCACTGGCGATTATCCAGGCCCAAGACGACGAGATCAGCGAAAAATCCGGCCGTCCGCGCGGACCGATCAAGTCAATCGAACGGGCCGAACGGTAAGGACAGCTTTCGGGTCGCCGCTGGCTGGCAGATCGCATAGCCTGAGCAGCAATGACGCCAGAGACTCCCGCTATGACTGATCAAACCGTGGACTTTGTCCAACCCACCGACACGCGCCCGTGCCGGGACTACGACATCGTCCAGCGCGCGATCCGCTTCATTCATGAACAGGCAAAGCACCAACCAAGCCTCGACGCGATCGCCGCTCACCTCAAGCTGTCCCCAGCCTACACCCAAAAGGTTTTTTCCCGATGGTGCGGGTTATCGCCGAAGGAGTTTCTGCAAGCGATCACCATCGACAGCGCGCGGCGCCTGCTGGAACAATCGGGCACTATGCTCGACACAGCCCACGACGTCGGGCTGTCTGGCGGATCGAGACTGCACGATCTGTTCGTCACCCACGAAGCGGTCACCCCAGGCGACATCAAGCGCCGCGGCGCAGGCCTCACGCTCGCCTATGGCTACCACGAGACGCCATTTGGGACAGCCTTGGCCGCCATGACCAGCCGGGGCTTGGCAGCCCTCGCGTTCGTCGATGAAGACCGCCACGCTTCCCCCGCAGCAGCCCTCGACGAAATGCAGGCGAGATGGCCTATGGCACAGTGGGTGCCAGATCCTCAGGCGAGCGCCGCCACCGTCGCGGCCATCTTTGCCAACCACCACGCCGACACGCCGGTGCGGATCGTCCTGATTGGAACAGACTGGGAAGTGCGCGTCTGGCAAACGATGCTCAAAATCCCGCTCCACCAGGCCGTCAGCTATGCGACGATCGCCAAAGCCGTCTGCACGGAGCGCGCGACACGCGCGGTGGGCACCGCCGTCGGTAAAAACCCCCTCGCCTTCGTCGTGCCCTGTCACCGCGTCCGCCGCTCCGATGGCGGCCTAGGCGGCTACCATTGGAACATCACGCGCAAGCAGGCGATCATCGGTTGGGAGGCAGGTGTTGTCGCTCTCAACAAGACCGCTCAGTCACCAAAGACGTGAGGACCACCGGCACTGGCGTCCGGGAGGCTTTCCCGTCTTCTTGAACCGACCACCGCGCTGCAGCACCTCGATTTTATAGCCGTCGGGATCGGCCAGGAAGAAGAACTCAGCGAACGGCTGGCCATTGTGGGCCATCTGCTTGAGGTCGCCGGCCGTGTATCCTGCGGCCGTGATGCGGGCATGAACGGCTTTGAGGTCATCGACGACGAACGCCATGTGGCCGTAGCCGTCACCCAGGTTGTAGGGGGTGGTGCGGTCTTTGTTGACCGTCAGCTCAAGCTCGAAATCGCTGGCCGCATTTTTCAGGTAGATCAGTGTGAAGGCGTCGAAGTCAGCGCGCTGGGCAACATCAAGACCGAAAGCTTCCGTATAGAAAGCAACCGAGCGCGCTTCGTCACGCACCCGGATCATCATGTGGATCATCTTGGCCATCGACATCAACTCCGGCTGAAATGTGCGGTGGCAAAGCCAAGCCCGAACGCGGCCAGCGCGCACAAGACAATGGCGACGATGATTGCCAGCAATCTATGCTCGCGCCGCCTGGCCAGATCGGCATCGCGGGCCGCAAGCTTTGCCTCGGCTTCAGCAAGCTTACGTTCCGTATCGTCGAGCGTATTCACGAGTTCGGCGACGCGCGTCTTCAGGTCTTCGCCTTTGGCTGCGCCGAAGTTGCCAACCAATCCCTGAAAATGGGGCCAGTTTTCCGAAACGAACGTCATGGCCTTCGGGCCGTGTTCGGCCAGAAGGTTGGCCCCGACCGCCAAGGTGGCAGGATTGATCAGCGCCATGCTCAGGCCCACGTGCGCGTGATAGCAGCCGTTTTTTCATAGGCAGCAATGGCATCGGCCTTCTGCAGCGTCAGACCGATGTCATCGAGACCGTTGAGCAGACAATGCTTCCGGAAGGCGTCAACTTCAAATGGGATCGTTCCGCCATCGGGGCCTTTGATGACCTGATTGACGAGATCGATGGTCACCGTTGCGTTCGCGCCGCGATTGGCATCGTCCATGAGCTTATCGACATCGCCCTGGGGCAATTTGATCGGCAAAATCCCGTTCTTGAAGCAGTTGTTATAGAAAATGTCGGCGAAATCGGGCGCGATCACGCAACGGATGCCAAAATCCAACAGGGCCCAAGGCGCGTGTTCCCGCGACGACCCACACCCGAAGTTTTCCCCGGTCACCAGAATTTCAGCTGTCCGGTAGGCCGGCTGGTTCAGAACAAAGCCCGGCAGTTCCTGACCGGCGTCGTCGTACCGCATTTCGAAAAACAGCGATTTCCCCAAGCCGGTGCGCTTGATCGTCTTCAAGAACTGCTTGGGGATAATCATATCGGTGTCGATGTTGCGCATCGGCAGGGGAGCTGCAACGCCCGTGAGCACCGTGAATTTCTGCACTTTTCGTTCTCCTCGTCACCCTTGCGGCGACATTTGGGGTCTCATCATGCTCGTAGCCCATCCGCAAGTGCGCGGAAATACCCCTAGGCGGCGAGCAACCGGTCAGCGCGCAGGGTACCGTAAGGATTGGGCTGATCGAGCGTCACGCCGAGTGCGAGCCGTTCGATGTCGAGCTGGTCCAGCCGCCTTTTAACGCCTGCGATCTTGCGTCCGTCAAGGTGCTGTTCGAGCACAGCCACAATCGTCTCGACATATCCCGTGATCCGCCCCAACTCGCGGTTTGCCTCCGCCCGGGCTAGGGTCTCCCGATCACCGCCCCCGTCGAGGCGCATCAGGGCATCGGCGGCCCGAGCCAGTGTCGCAGCAATCGCTTCGGCATAGTCGGCCACACGTTCGCGATTCTCCCGATCCAAGCCAACGAGTACACCCAGCCAGCGGTGAAGCGTTTGCGCCAGACCCAGCAGTTTGATGGTGTAAATTGAAAACGGCATGCAGCGCCTGTCCCTGAACGGAAAGGCACAGTGTGACCGCACACCCGAAGGCGGGGATAACTCTCGGGGTGAATAGTCGCGCAGGAGCCACCCACCCTGCACGGCTGGTCGCTCAAGGTCAGCGAATGCTAGGATCTTCATAGCAACGCCGCATGTAGGCGCAGCGGTTTGATCCGGCAAAATGCATCGAATCGCCTTTGGCTGGCGAGATGAAATGGCATATTTCGTCGAGCCCCCCAGGGGTCAACCAACCTTGCCTACGGCCGCGTTGCACAGCAAAGCAATCGGCAGTCTCCTCATCGGGTCCGCGGAACTGATGGCCACACTCGTGGGCATAAATCCACATTTTGACGGGCGTCGACACCTTGGCCAACAGCCTTGGATTGAGGATGAGAAACCCCGGATAAGCCGCACCGTAGTCATCGAGCTGGCTGTCGAGCACGGTGGGACGCTGCCCGCACACCATCGACTGGCCATCCAGCTTGAGCGCACCGGGCGGCGTGATCACGGCGTCGCCACCAACGTGGGCAGTATATTCCTCCGGCGTGGGAATATCCTCAGCGGCAGCGCCCCCTACGAGGCTGGACATCGCCAGGACGATGACCATCGCGCATGCGACCGCCATCACCGATGCAGAACCCCAGCGTGGCCACGAACGTCCCATCACATCGGCTTCCTATTGTTGCTAAGGCTCGAAGCGGGCCAATCGGGCGGAGCTTGCGGCGATTTCCACCCTGGTGCAAGCCAAGTTCCGTGACCGTGGCAACTCGGGTCGCACACATCCGTTCCGTGTCACCCCTTTACCACGTCGTCAGAACGACCGATCAATCAGCGAGCACATCGTTTCGGCGCTGGAGACGCCATGGGCGGGTGGAGCATCTTCCACGTTCAAAACCTTGACCACCCCGTCATCGACCAGCATGGCATAACGCTTGGAACGCACACCCAACCCGTACGCGGTCAGATCAATCTCAAGTCCAGTCGCCTTGGCAAATTCCGCGCTACCATCGGCCAGCATGGTGATTTTGCCGTCGGCGCCGGTGTCCTTCGACCACGCGTTGAACACGAACACATCGTTGACGGCCGTGCAGACGACATCGTCGACGCCCTTTGCCTTGATCTCTGCCACGCGGTCGACAAACCCCGGCATGTGGGATTTGTGGCAGGTTGGCGTATATGCGCCGGGGACGGCGAATAGAGCGATCTTCCGGCCCTTGAACACCTGCGTCGTGGTCATCGGCTTTGGACCTTCAGCGGTCATGACGGTGAAGGTCGCTTCCGGGAGGGTGTCGCCGACTTTAAGGGTCATAGGAGTATCCTGTGAGGTGTCCAGATGGGTCAGGCTTGTCTTAGGACAAACCGGTTATTCAAGTTTAAAGATGGCTTCACTCAGGCCGTGTTCGGACACGAGCGTGACTTTCACCGGTTTTCCCCGGATTTCAACCGGGTCGACTGCGCCCGTGAGATCGATCACAAATCGCAGCGTGTCGTCACCAAGCGATGTCGTGGTTTCAGGCTTCGTCAACGGCATATAGGACCCGTCGAGATTTTCAATGAAGGCTGCAGCCCGCGCTGTCCCGCCGGGAAACTGAGCTTCGACGGTGATTGACGGATGAGGACCCTCCAGCACAAACGCCGTCCGGGTCAGCCGGGGATCCGTTGCGCGAATGGCGCTGCCGTGGCGGGCAACGCGATCCAGCGCAGCTGTCACCTCTGCGGGGACAGGGTGCGCAACACCAGCCGCAATGTCGAGGGTCAATTCCGCATCCACCGGCACGCAGACGTCCCGGCAAATGCCGTAATCCAGAGCAAGGGCCAGACCGACGGGCTTCGACGCATCCACAGCCGTAACGTCGACGGGAAACACAACCGAACCCTTATAGCCCAGCGTGTCGCCAGCCTTGTCGGCAAACCGTGTCGGCACCGGATACAAAACAGTCGCGCTGGCAAGGTTGCTGGATTTATCCCAATTGAAAGATGGCGGAACACCGCCACCGTCGCCGGGCGCGCGCCAATAGGTCTTCCAACCCTCGGCAAGTTTGATTTCGACGGCAGCGATCAAACGACCGCTGGCAATGCCCGCGACGAGTCGGGCTTTCGTCTCGGATTTCCCAGTGCTCCACGCCGAGGCGTGCTCCTGTGCGCGCGCGGGCGTAACACCCAACACACCAGCCAACGCCAGTCCAACCGCCGCCGCAACCGACAATATCGCGCATACGCGCATAAACCGCGCCTCATCTTCCATCAACGTTGCCAGTGATATCGGCTAAGCCGGACCGGAGGGCAAGCGCTTTTGCCCCCCGCAAGTCGCGACGCACGAAGTTCTGAACGCCGCGACCGCCGACCAGGCTGGACAAAGCCAATAAGCCCACCCGACCGGTGTGGCAAGGGAACTCCGGTCAGCAGATCGCGTTCATCGACTTACGCGGCGAATTCGCGCCTTCCAACGGACCGCAGCAATGGATAAACTTGACCAACCTCGCCCGAATCACCGGATGGACAAAATCAGGGTCCGACACACCAGTTCCAGTGGCTATCTTGATGGCCAACTCCTCATCGCGATGCCGGTGATGACCGATAAGCGATTCGCCCGGTCCGTCGTTTACATGTGCGCCCATTCAAAAGACGGTGCGATGGGCATCATCATCAACCAGCGCGCCTCGCACATCGACTTTCCAGCCCTGCTGGAGCGATTAGGGCTTTCGGATGAGGCAGCCGCACGTCCCGGCGACTTAACAGCCAGACCCGTTCATATCGGCGGCCCCGTCGAAACCGGACGTGGCTTTGTCCTCCACACGTCTGATTATATGGTCAGCGAATCGACCCTGCAGATCGACAACACGGTCTGCTTGACGGCCACCATCGATATCTTGAAGGCGATCGCGTCAGGGACCGGACCTCATCAATCAATCCTCGCGCTGGGCTACGCCAGTTGGTCTGCGGGCCAACTCGAGGACGAATTGGCAGCCAACGGCTGGCTCAACTGTCCAGCCGATCCTGGCCTCGTGTTCTCGTCGGATCTCGACCGAAAATACATCCGCGCACTCGCCAAACTTGGCGTAGACCTGTCGCATCTCTCAAGTGACGCCGGACACGCTTGAGCTATCATCCGACCCGGCGTGGGACAAAGTCAGCCCATCGCGCCCACCAGCACCGATCATCCCACACCGGCTAACTCTGACGGACTTTGCGAACAACAGGGGGAGCCGATGGGCCGGGAGGTGCCGCAACCGGCGTCCCAGCAAGCTTCGCAAGGCTCGCTGCAAGGCCGGGCGGTAGCTTCGACAAATCAGGAGCCGGACGAGGCATACGCGTGCGAACAACGGTTTCCGCGCGCAACGGAGCAACCGGCTCCGCCCGGTTAAGCGACGGCGGAGGGGGCGTTTGCCCCATGGCGTTGGCCAGGGTTGCGAGATCATCCGGCGTCATAGCGCTAGCATGCGGCGCTGCGTTGAACACGTTGGCCAGGTCGTTTGCATAACTCGTATGTGGCATCGCGGGTTGGTGCTCCGCGCGCTGATTGAGGGCGTCGAGACCGGCCTGCAGGTTGGACAGTGGATTGACCGGCTCGAATCGGGCGGCGAACGGTGGCTGTTCGTGATGCTCTACAACGTCTGCCACTTGCGCATAATAGACCGGCGGCGGCGGCACAGGCGCAGGCTGAGGTGGCAAGGGGTGGCGCGGCTCGTGGCTTGCAGGGCCATCGTGATGGGTGGGGTCGACGACGTCCACAACCGACGCTGCGGGCAATGTCGCTGGCGGCGGAGCACTAGGGGGTTGCTTTGGACGAAGAGTTTTCCCGCGCGGCGGCTTGGCAACGCCGTTCGGCGTGGACGAGCTGGATTTAGCGGGTACTGCGACCAGCGGTGCGCTGGGTGCATCGGCACGCTTTGGACGCTTCATGGTCATGCGGAAAAACCCGCGCGGCTGATGCTTGTTTTCAGATTTGCGCACAAGCTTCAGTAGCTGCAGCACCTCGGGGTCGGGCATCGGATCGCCGTAATAGAAGCCTTGCGCATAAGCGCAACCAATGCTGCGCAGGAACGATGCGTCTTCGGGGTCTTCCACCCCATCGGCCACGACCTTTTTGTTCAACTCATGTGATAGCGCTACCATCGAACGCACGACAGTCGCGCCCGGAGCATCGCCGCCAGCCGACGCTTGAATGAACGACCGGTCGATCTTGATCGTGTCGAAAGGAAACCGCTGCAGGTAAGAGATCGACGAAAACCCAGAACCGAACTCGTCCAGCGATAAATCGGCACCGATCCCGCGCAACAATTCCAGAATTTCCGTCGCCTGTTCCGGATTTTCCATCACCACACTCTCGGCGATCTCCAGCCGCAGCGTCCCCTTGGGGATCACGCCATGATCGAGCACTTGGCCGACCTCGCGGGCAAGCTCCACCCGGAACAATTGCGGCGTCGAGATATTGATCGCAACGAACAGCGGACGCTCGATGCGCGGCAACTCTTTCTGCCAGCGCGCCGCATCCTGGGTCGCACGGTTCAAAACATAAGAACCGACTCTGCCGATCAACTCCGGGTCGCCCCCGGCCGGAACGTAATGATACGGGTTGATCGCGCCAAGCTCGGGATGCTCCCAACTGACGATGGCTTCAAAGCCGGCGAGTTCCTCGGTGGGGAGATAGATCAGCGGTTGGTAGAGTACGCGCAGTTGGTTCTGCTCGACCGCACGCCGAAGCTCGGTCTCGACCTGCTTCCGATTCTCCCGGTCGGCGCGCATGTCGGGTCGAAACAGCTCGATCCTGTCTGCACCCGCCCGTTTGGCCCGATGCGTTGCGATTTCGGCCTCTTCCAGTAATCCGGCGTGCCCGTCTTCTTCCCCATCGAAAATGGCAAGTCCAATCGACCCGGTCAACACGATGTCCTGGCCGGAAATCTTGATCGGCGCACGCACCGTGCGACGGATCCGTTCCGCCTCGCGGGCAAAATCAGCCGGGTCCTTCTCGGCCTCGATCAGCACCGCGAACTGATCTCCACCGACGCGCGCGAGCGTGTCATGCCCTGAAACATGCCGCTGCAGCCGCCGCGCGATAGTCAGCAGCAGACTGTCGCCGACCGGCAGGCCGAATTTGGCGTTCACGCTCTTGAATTTATCGATGTCGATCAGAATGATCGCCGGTCGAAGGTTTTCTTCCGTGCGCGACCGGTTCATCACCACCGCCAAGCGGTCGAGGAACAGCGCGCGATTGGGAAGCCCCGTCAGCGAACAATGCACGGCATCCTGCACCAGACGCTCATGGGCACGCTTGCTTTCGGTGATGTCACGCAACAGTCCGACGAAACGGAAGGCGCGCGCATCGACGCCGGGCACGCTCGACGCATCGACCTCGAACCAGCGCGAACTGTTGTCGGCATGGCGCAGCCGGAATTCAGTGCGCAGGCTGGCATTGGCACGATCCTGCGCGGACGTCAGAATCATGCGCAGCCGCTCTCGGTCGGCCTCGTGGACGTGCTTTAAAAAGTCGGGAACTTTCGCCGAAAGCTCGCCGGGTTGCAGACCCAGGATGTTATCGACAATCGGACTGATGGCAATTTCGTTGCGCTTGGGGTGCCATTCGAAAATGGCCGCGCCCGCGCCATCGACCGCCAACGCACTCAGCGTTCCTTCGCTCGGCACTGAACCGCCATAAATCGGCTCCAGCGAGCGGAACGCAAACTGGGTGACGGTGAAGCCGATCAGCACCACGATCAACACAAGCCCCGCAATCAGCCCGGAGGCAGCAATCTCGGTTGCAAGCCGCCCAGTCAAAATCACGCCAGCGCCAAACACCCACACGAGAAACAGCAGCCACGTCGGCACCAGCGCCAGGGCTCGGTCCTGATTGCGCAGCGCCAGCACGGCAATGGTCAAACCACCGATAGCGCCGATAGCAACGAATGAGAGCCGCGCGAAAGTCGACGCCAGCCGCGGGTCGATCACAGCAATCGCGACCAGAGCCAACTGCCCAGCAATCCATAGCGACAGCAACATCCGGACGAGGCCGGGCGCGCGCCCCAACCGCAGGAACGTGTGCAGAAAGATCACCAGCGACGCGGCCATGGCGGACTCGGTGGCCGCCCGGTACAGCGCGTTATCTTCCGGGCGCAGCTGGAACAATTTATGGAAAAAGCCAAAGTCCACCGTCAGATGCGCAAGAACGCACCAGGCCAGCAGCGCTGCGGCCGGAAAAATAGCTTTATGATTGGCCGCAAAGACCGCCGTCAGAAAAATCGCGAGTAAGCCGATCAGGCCCAGCAGCACACCGTTGAACAGTTGGCGGTCACGTGCCTTCAACTCATAGTCGATCGGCTTCCACAGATAGACCCGCGCGAACCGTTCCGTGGACATTTCCGCCACGTACGTGATGGTCTGGCCGGGCTCCAGCGTGATGCGGAAAATGTCGGCGCGGTCGTTTTTGATGCGTTCAGGCACAAACCCTAGTGACGGCGTCACGGCTTCCACGCGGCGCGCGTCGAGGTCGGGCCAGATCGCGCCGGACCCAAACATGGTATAGCGCTCGGCCGTCAACCAGCGCTCGATGGGCTTGTCAGTGGCGTTCTGCAGCGCAAAGGCGATCCATGATGGATTGGTGCCTTGCGTTGTGGCGCGCACGGTCATTCGGCCAGCCACGGCGTCAGAGGCCGCAACCATGTCCAGCTGGATGCTATCCCCACGGCTGTCGTAGAACTCGCCTAATGACGTGATCTCAATCCGCTCCTGATCCGGTGTGACCGAAATCGACTTCAGCGCCGACGCTGGACCCGCAAGCGCGCAAAAAAGCGCGATCGCCACGAACGTGCGAACCCAAAATGCGCACGACGCCGCAGAATGCTGCCTCATGTCCCCGCCCTTTGAGTATGACGGGAAACCGGGAGGCACGGGTTAACCCGCTCATCCTCGGCAAGCACCGAGAACAAAATGTGGTCGCGCCAAGCGCCGTTGATTTTCAGATACCGGCGCGCGTAGCCCTCGCGAAGAAATCCGTTGCGCTCCAACACGCGAATGGAGCTGTCGTTATCTGGCAAGGTTGCAGCCTCGATGCGATGCAGCCTCAACCCAAAAAAGGCAAACGGCAAAATCGCCGCGACGCTGTCAGCCATGTAGCCCTGGCGCAGATGGGGCGCACCCAACCAATAGCCAAGCTGGGCCGCCTGCGTCACGCCACGGCGGACATTTGACAGCGAGATGCCACCGGCAAGCTGATCGCCCGCAAGCGTAAAAACGCCGAACGCATAGCCGAGATCCTCGCGCTGCTCGCGCTGATAATGGCGCAGTCGACGGCGATAGGCGCTCTTGAGCAATTCGTCGGACGGCCAAGCCGGTTCGAAAGGTTGCAGATGGTCGCGGCTTTGCGACCGCAATTCGGCCCACGGCCCGTAGTCTGCAACCAGCAACGGTCGCAGCCCCACGAGCGCGCCGCGCGCAGCGTAGCTTTCAGGTCCCATGCTGGCTCTCAGAAATGCCATGTCCGGGCCCCCTTTCCGCCCGTGCCACGATCTCTAACGGCGCGCGTTGCCGAAACTGTGTTCGATACGGCCTAATTTACCTTTGTGACCTTCGCACGCCTAATTACAGTTTCGTCCACATCCCCGCCCCGCGCCGTCAAAACTTTCTGTGCACGCTTGGCGTGCGCCTCGCTCTTCTTGCCTGATCCGACCACCGCAACGCTCACAGTGCTACCCGCCAGCGTTTGCGCAAAGGTCCGCACCCCCTCCACCGTCACCGCATCAACTCTGGCCACCAGCTCATCAGGCGCGATCAGGCGACCGTGAACCAAAAGATGCCGGGCCATTTGTTCCGCGCGTGCCCCCGAGCTTTCCAGGCTCATAAGCAGCCCAGCCTTCAATTGAGCCTTGGCGCGCGCAACTTCACGGGCCGTTGGCCCCGCGTCGGCCACATCAGCCAGTTCTGCCCCAATGACATCGATCAATTCGGCCACCATGGGATGACCGGTCGCCGCATGAATTTGGAACATGCCGCTGTCGGAAAGCCCCCAAGCCGCCGCATAGATCGAATAACAAAGCCCGCGCTTTTCCCGCACCTCTTGGAACAGCCGCGAGGACATGCCCCCACCAAAGAGCCCCGAAAACACCTGCGCTGTAAACGCATCCGGTGCCCGGTACGACGGCCCCTCAAAACCCATCAAGACGTGGCTCTGTTCAAAGGCTTTCTTCGACGACCGCGCCCCACCCACGTAGCGTGCGGGCTCTTCGCCGATGCCAGCCCCTGCCAAGGGAGCCGCAGCAAGCCCGCCGAAGAGGGCGCTGACGTGGCGCTCTATCGCGGCGTGCTCCACAGCCCCGGCGGCCGAAACCACCATCCGATGGGGGCGATAATGGGCCGCCAGAAACCGGTGCAAATCGTCAGGCGTTGCAGCTGTCACGCTTTCCGGGGTGCCCAAGATCGGCCGCCCCACCGCCTGCTCAGGAAACGCGGCCTCCTGGATGAGATCATAAGCGATCTCGTCGGGACTATCCTGGGTCGCGGCGATCTCCTGCAAGATCACCTCCCGTTCGCGCTCCAACTCCGTCCGGTCGAACGTCGAGTTCTGCAAGATGTCGGCGAGAATTTCGAGCGCAAGCCCCTCATCGCCTTTGAGCGTGCGCGCATAATAGGCCGTGGTTTCAAGCGATGTCGCCGCATTGATCTCGCCGCCCACTTGCTCGATTTCCTCCGCAATCTGCATGGCGGTGCGGTTCTTCGTCCCCTTGAAGGCCATGTGCTCGAGCAGATGCGACAACCCCTGCTGCTGCTCGGTTTCCTGGCGCGCACCAACGCCGATCCAAACGCCAAGCGAACTCGTCTCAACGCCGGGCATGGAATGGGTCACGATGCGCAGGCCATTGGCCAACGTGGAAACGGTCGTCGTCATGCCGCGCCTGCTTTCTGACGGCGGGCCTGGCCCGCAACAAAGTCTTCGACTGCGGCAAGATCGTTCGGCAGATGCGACATCCGCTCAGGGTCGCTCATCAGGCGCGACAGGCGCGCTGGCAGTGACGGATGTTCGCCGGTCATCTGCGCCATGGCCTCTGGGAACTTGGCAGGACTTGCCGTCGCCAGAACGACAACAGGCGTCTCGGCAGCGGCATGGGTTTTAGCGACGGCAACAACGCCGCAGGCCGTGTGGGGATCGACGGTATAGGCAGCGGTACGCCGCGTCGTTTGCACCGCGCTGGCGATATCATCCTCGGTGGCAGCGGCAGCGGCAAACTCAGACGCCAACGTCGCGTGGAGCGCCGGGCTTAATTCGAACCGGCCGGACTGTTTGAGGGACGCCATGTGCGCACGCAGCAGCGCGTCATCGCGACCCGACGCCTCGAAAAGGTAGCGCTCGAAGTTGGAGGACACACCGATGTCCATCGACGGCGACGACGTGGCAGCGACGGCTTGCACCTGATAAACACCGGTCGCAACCGTTCGCGGCAGAATGTCGTTGGAATTGGATGCAATCGTCAATGTCTCGATCGGCAGGCCCATCTGCTTGGCCACATATCCGGCAAAGATGTCGCCAAAATTCCCGGTCGGCACGACGAACGACACCTTGCGATGCGGCGCGCCTAACGCGACAGCGGCGACAAAATAATACGTCACCTGCGCAACGATGCGGCCCCAGTTGATTGAATTGATCCCTGACAATCCGACCGCATCGCGGAAGGCGTGATCGTTGAACATCCCCTTCACGAGCGCTTGGCAATCGTCAAAGTTCCCGTCGATGGCCACCGCATGAACGTTCGCTTCCGTCGGCGTCGTCATCATCCGGCGCTGGACGTCAGACACGCGACCATCGGGGAACAGAATCACCACGTCGACGCGCTTGGATGACCGGAACGCTTCGATGGCAGCGCCGCCGGTATCGCCCGACGTTGCGCCAACAATCATCGCCCGTTGCCCGCGTCTCGCCAAAACATGATCCATCAAGCGGGCCAGCAGTTGCATGGCCACATCTTTGAATGCAAGCGTGGGACCGTGAAAAAGCTCAAGCACGAAAACGTTCGGACCGATTTGTACCAGGGGCGTAACCGCAGAGTGGCCAAACTGGCTGTAGGCGTCGCGCGCCATGGCACTGAGATCGGCGCGCGACATGGTCTCGCCGGTGAACGGCGCGATCACCTCGACGGCAACCTCGTGAAACGGTTTTCCCGCAAATGAGGCGATCGTGGCGGCACTTAACTGCGGCCACGTTTCGGGCAGATAAAGCCCACCGTCTCGGGCAAGCCCGGCGAGCAGCACGTCCTCGAAGTTTAGGATCGGGGCTTGACCCCGGGTCGAAATGTATCGCAAGCGGCTGTCACCTACATGAGCATGGATATGAAACCTACTCGCACGTCCGCGCCCAGACAAGCAAACCCGACGGTGAGCGCACAACGCGTTGATGCGCCGACTGCGCGTCAACGGTGACGCGATCACGCGACGCTGGCATCCTTAAAACGGCCAAACGCGAACACACCGAACACACACAGCAGCGTCACCGCAAGGCCATACCACGTGATGGCGTATTCGAGATGGCGGTTGGACAACTCGACCTTGCCAGCCAGCGGCAGCGGCCACCCACCCGCCGGAACCGGACCCGTCTGATCGATGTAGGCCCACATCTCGTTGACCGCAGCGTCCGCATCCAACGGCCACAATTCGCTTGGGTTGCGCACGTACCAGAAATTCTTGGCGGGATCGTTTTGACCATCGAACGTCGCGCGACCCTGCGCACTGCGGTAGAGGCCCGTCACTTCCACACTCTGGCTCGTTTGGCCCAGCACGCGTTGGCGCGGATCCTTGCGATCCTGTGGCACGAAGCCCCGATTGACGAACACGGTCTTGCCAGTGCCATCGAGCCTCAACGGCGTGAAAATCCAAAAGCCCTGACCGCTCCCTAAGCCGGTGACCTGAGGTGCTGCGGTAAAGATATGCCGCTCCCGCGTATGGTCAAACACACCGCGAAGAGAGACCGGCTGATATTCACACGGGTTGGGGAGACCGGTATCTTTGAGATCATGACAGGGCAATCCAGGCCACAGGGCTGTGGCCGGTATCGGCGGAGCAGCACCGCGCGACTTGAGCGTCGTCAGGATGTTTTCCTTCCACGCCTTCCGGTTGTACTGCCATGTTCCCAATCCAACGAGAATGCACAGCGCCACAAGGCTTGCGACAGCGGGAACCAGAAGTTTCGCTTTGGCCAGTCGAGCAAGCATAGCCACCCTTTAATGTTTGTCGAAGCGGCCTTCTTCGGCCCGGTTCGCAAATTGCAGATTGATCAAGAGCCCCTTCAAGACCCGCAGCAATCCGAACGCAACGATCGGAATGAAGATACCCCACACGACCACATGAACCCATACGGGCGGGTCATAGCGGAATTCCAGGAACAAGGCGCCACCGAGCGTCAAAGCCCCCAAAATCATAATGACGAAGATAGCCGGGCCATCGCCACTATCGGCAAACCCGTAATCCAGCCCGCACTTGGGACAGGCATCGCGCAGCGATAAGCCGTTGGTGAAAAGCGGCCCATCCCCACACTTGGGGCATCGGGCGCGAAGCCCGTTCGCAATCGGATTTGCAACCGTCATCGCGCAGTCCTCGATCGGAATAGAGAGTGGCTGAAACAGAAGCGGGGCGGCCTGCCAGCCACCCCGCCCCAGATCACGCAACGTTCAAGTCTCAATGTCCAGCGCCGACTGCCGCAACGGCCTTGCCGAAATTGGAGCCCCAAACATAGATGCAAGCAAACAAGAACAACCAGACCACGTCCACGAAGTGCCAATACCAGGCAGCGGCTTCAAACCCGAAGTGCTTTTCCTTGGTAAAATCACCCCGCAAGGCGCGGATGAGACAGACCAACAGGAAGATCGTGCCGATCAAAACGTGAGCGCCGTGGAAACCCGTCGCCATGAAGAACGTCGCACCGTAAATGTGCCCCGAGTAGCTGAACGCAGCGTGACCGTATTCCACATACTGGAAATACGAAAACAGCGCACCAAGCAGAACCGTACAGACAAGACCCCACACCAAGCCGCGGCGGTCGTCATGGAGAAGCGCATGGTGAGCCCACGTCACGGTCACACCCGACAGCAGCAAGATCAGCGTGTTGACGAGCGGCAGGCCCCAGGGACTGAACACCGACTTGAAGTTTGCGTCGGCCTTTGGCGGCCAATGGCCCCCAAGCACGTCGTTGCGCTGAACCATCCCGATGATTTCATTGCTGTTCTGAAGCGCATAAACGCCCGATGGAAACAGCGAGGCGTCGAAGTAGGCCCAGAACCATGCGACGAAAAACATGACCTCGGAAGCAATAAACAAAATCATGCCGTAGCGCAGGTGCAATTGCACAACCGGCGTGTGATCGCCCTTGTGCGATTCCCGGATCACATCGCGCCACCAGCCGTAAGCGGCATAGAGAATGATCATCAACCCGGGAATAAACAACGTCGGGCCGGTGATCCCAAACAACGGCTCGCCCGCCGCCGAGCGCATCCAACAAACCGATCCGACCGCCATAACGAGCGCGCCGATGGACGAAACCAGCGGCCATGGGCTCGGATCAACGAGATGGTAGTCGTGTTCCTTGACGCCGTGTGCGTGGGCGTCATGTGTCGAGTGGGTCTGTGCCATTTCGTTTCTCTCGTTCCCTCGCGATTAGTCTGAGCCATGTCTGTAGCCGGGGCGAATGAGTGCCCCAGCGTCCTCACGTCCCCTTAGGTGAACCCTCGGCTGGCTTAACAGCCACAGCGGGTTTGTTGTCAATGGATTGCTGGAAAGTATAGGAGAGCACGATCGTTTTGATCGCCCGTGCATCCGTGTCGGTCGCCAAACCGGGGTCGACGAAGAATGTCACCGGCATCTCGACCGTTTCGCCGGGTTGCAAGGTCTGCTCGATGAAGCAGAAACATTCGATTTTGCTGAAGTGGATGCCGGCAGCCTCAGGCGTCACGTTATAAACAGCGCGACCGGTGATTGCGTGCGAAGACTTATTGGTGGCGCGATAAAAAGCCATCCCGGTTTCACCCAGCCGGATGTCGATCGTCCGCTGAATGGGCTCGAACGTCCAAGGCAACGTACCGTTGACGTTGGCATCGAACATGACCGTAATCATCCGGTCGATCACAACCGGCGAGGGAGCAGACGCCCGTTGCGTCGTGCCGTTGTACCCGGTTGCCTGACAAAACATTGCGTAAAGCGGAACAGCTGCATAGGCGAGCCCCACCATACCCACCGCAACCGAGGCACAGATGGTCGCAACGCGCTTGTTCGCCCGCTCGGCCAGGGAGACACCAACACCTTGATCAAAGCCGCTCATCGGAGCACTCCGTTCAACACACCCGCACCGATCACGGACAGCGGACGGTTTGCAACGTTCCCGCCCATCCGTACGATCGTTGCAGCATAAAACAAAAGCACCAGAGCACCCAAAGCGAGCGCGATGGCGATGGACCGGTGGCGGCGCGCGGCCACCTGCTTGTCTGTCAGTGGTACGGGATATTCGGAGGGACCGCTCATGCCAACACCCGCAACACAATCTTTTCAAGCAGCATCACACCGAACACTGCGAAAAGATAAAGGATCGAGAACAAGAACAACTTCTTTGCCGCAGCGTCAGCCTCCCGCCCTTCCGTAATCCGGCGGACATCGAAAGCGAGCTTCAAAAACACCGCGCCCAGGACCGACGACACCGCAAGATACGACAACCCGCCAAGCCCAATAAAGTAGGGCGAAATGGCAATGGGAATGAAGACGAGCGAATAGAGCACGATCTGGCGGCGTGTTTCGGCCGGGCCAGACACAACCGGCAGCATCGGAACACCGGCGCGCTCGTAGTCGCGACAGCGATACAGCGACAGTGCCCAAAAGTGCGGCGGTGTCCAAAAGAAAATGATCAGGAACAGGAGCACGCTTTCAACCGACACGCCACCCGTCACGGCGGCCCAACCGATCATGGGCGGGAATGCGCCCGCAGCGCCGCCGATCACAATGTTCTGAACCGTACGCCGCTTCAGCCACATGGTGTAAACGAAGATGTAAAACCCGATCGTCAACGCCAAGAGCGCGCCAGCCGTCCAGTTCACGAGCAGACCAAGCATCAGCACAGATGCAGCCGACAGGAACGATCCAAACGCGAGCGCATCCTCAGCACTCACGCGCCCGCGCGGAATGGGCCGCGAAACCGTCCGCTGCATTTGCGCGTCGATATCGGCGTCGTACCACATGTTGAGCGCACCCGACGCGCCAGCACCCACCGAGATGGCCAGGATAGCAATAAACGCAAGCACCGGATGGATCGATCCGGGAGCAGCCACCATCCCGGTCAGCGCCGTAAACACGACGAGCGACATCACCCGCGGCTTCATCAGCTCAAAAAAATCCCCCACGCTCGACGACGTGTCGCGCGCTCCGGAAATGTCTGCCTGGACGCCGAGTTCAGCCATTCGTTCGATTACCTTACCGTGCTGTTGGTCGCGCCGATTGCGCCGGCCGTGTCTAGTGTCGTGTCTATCGTGCCGTTAATCTATCGTGCCGTTAAGTGATGCCGTGAGATGAGGATCCGCGATGATCGCCGGGTCAATAAAACAGCGATCAAGCGAACGCATCACGTCAGAGCAGGTCGCGTCAGAACATCAAGTAATGCTGCACCCGGTGCACTCTGGCGAGAACCCACTGGTCCCCGCCAGAAAGCCGTTGGCGTGCTTAGTGGTGATTGTCTGCCGTTATACGTGGCAGCTTTTCGAACGAGTGATAGGCGGGCGGCGACGGCAGGGTCCACTCGAGCGTCGTAGCACCCACGCCCCAGGGGTTGGCTGCAGCCCGCTCACGGCGCATGAACGCGTAGATCAAGCCGATGAAGAAAACCAGCGTACCCAGTGTGGTGATGTACGCGCCGATCGACGAGATGCGGTTCCAATAAGCAAACGCTTCCGGATAGTCGGCGTAGTGGCGCGGCATACCCGCCAGGCCAAGGAAGTGCTGCGGGAAGAACAAGATGTTGGCACCGATGAACGTGAGCCAGAAGTGCAGTTTCCCCAAAAACTCCGAATACATGTAGCCGGACATTTTCGGGAACCAGTAATACCAGCCCGCGAAGATCGCGAACACGGCTCCGAGCGACAACACGTAATGGAAGTGAGCCACAACGTAGTAGGTGTTGTGAAGCGAACGGTCGACACCGGCGTTAGCCAGCATGACGCCGGTGACGCCACCAACCGTGAACAAGAAAATGAACCCCAACGCCCAAACCATCGGCGTGCGGAACGAGATCGATCCGCCCCACATCGTCGCGATCCATGAGAAGATCTTAACGCCCGTCGGTACCGCGATCACCATGGTAGCAAACACGAAGTAGGCCTGCGTATCGACGCTGATCCCCGATGTGTACATGTGATGAGCCCACACGACGAACCCGACGACGCCAATGGCGACCATCGCGTAAGCCATGCCCAGGTATCCAAACACGGGCTTCTTCGAGAACGTCGAAACGATGTGGCTGATCATGCCGAAGCCCGGCAGGATGAGGATGTACACTTCGGGGTGGCCGAAGAACCAGAACAAGTGCTGGTACAGCAGCGGATCGCCGCCGCCGGCCGCATCGAAGAACGTTGTTCCGAAGTTGCGATCGGTCAGCAGCATGGTGATGGCACCAGCCAGAACCGGAAGCGACAACAGCAGCAGGAAGGCGGTGACAAGCACAGACCACACGAACAGCGGCATCTTGTGGATCGTCATGCCAGGAGCGCGCATATTGAAGATCGTGGTGATGAAGTTGATCGCCCCCAGGATCGACGACGCACCCGCCAAGTGAAGCGATAGAATACCGAAGTCGACGGCAGGACCAGGATGCCCGATCTTGCTCGACAGCGGTGCAAGCACGATCCAGCCCGCGCCAACGCCGTTCGTCCCAGCAGCACCAGGCACAAACATCGAAATCAGCAGCAGGATGAATGCAGCTGGCAACAGCCAGAAGGAGATGTTGTTCATGCGCGGGAAGGCCATGTCCGGCGCGCCGATCATGAGCGGCACGAACCAGTTGCCAAAGCCCCCGATCATGGCCGGCATCACCATGAAGAACACCATGATCAAGCCGTGACCCGTAACGAACACGTTATACATGCCCGGGTTAGCAAAATACTGCATCCCCGGCTCCTGGAGTTCCAGGCGCATCGCCACAGAAAGGGCGCTACCGACAACGCCCGCCATCATCGCGAAGATGAGGTACATCGTGCCGATATCTTTGTGGTTCGTCGATAGGAACCACCGTGTAAAGAACGGCGGCGCGTGATTGTGGTCGTCGTGCGCAGCGTGAGTTGAATGACTACCCATAGCAGTTGCCTTCAAAAGGAAGTTGAAGCAGTTGAATGTGTGATACGCCAGCTGGCCTTACTTCGACTCTATGGACGCAACGGATTTTTGCCGGTCGGCGTCCGCCTCTGCCTTCAAAATCGCCTTTGCCTTTTTCGGGTCTTTCGCCTTTAGCGCCGCAAGCCAATCGCCGTAAGCCTGTTCGCTGACAACGCGGACGGCGATCGGCATCGCTGAGTGATTTTTACCGCACAAAACCGAGCATTGACCATAGAACATGCCGGTCTTAGTCGGCTGGAACCAGGATGCGCTGACGCGACCCGGCACGGCCTGCTGCTTGATCCCGAAAGCCGGGATGGTCCACGAGTGAATCACATCATTGGACGTCACGAGAAGGTGAACCACCTTCCCGACCGGCACCGCGATTTCGTTGTCGACCGAAAGCTGCCGACTGTCGGTGCCTGCGGCCTGCTTTTTAGCCCAGATCGGCGCGGAGGCCTCATACAGGGCCTTCGCCTTGGCGATGCTTCCATCTTCGAGCGCGCCAAAACGCGCGTTGAATTCTTTCTCGCCGATCTCAGACTTCAAAATATCTTCGTCCGTCACCATGTTCGATGTGATCGAAACGCCCTTGTGATCAAGGTATTCGTGGTCCCAATACCAAGCGTTCCCGGTTGCCTTGATGGTGATATCAGGTTTGGGATAGCTATACTGGAAGTTGAGAAGCTTGAACGACGGGATGGCGATCACCACCAAAATGGCAATCGGTATCACCGTCCAGGCCACTTCGAGGCCGACGTGGTGCGTAGTTTTGGATGGCGTCGGATTTGCACGCTCGTTGAAACGAACCATCACGTAAATCATCAGGATCAGGACAAAGATGGTGATCCCAATGATGATCGTGTTGACCAGATCGTAAAAGCTATTGATCCGCGTTGCAATTTCCGTCGCCGGTGCCTGGAGGCCCATCTGGCCTGGCAGCGATTGCCCCAGCGCGAGCGCAGGATTGATGGATACAATCGACCAAGCGACGACACCAAGCCCTGCCGCGATCAGCAAAGTGCTGACGCTATTCCATTTGAACATCAAAACTGCTCCTCGTTTCCCGCCCGCGACAGCATAGTCCGCTCCGTGATCGTGGTCGATACGTGCTACCGTCGATTGATGTAAATCAAAAACTCTGAGTCTCGCACAGAACACATCAGCCTGCTCACTCACAAGAGCACGTTGTGCGGCATTTCTACGCGTTGCGCTACCTCAATTGCACAATTTCCAACCACGACAGTTGCCTCCTCCGACCAGGGTCCCAATTTGGCCGCGATTGATGCAGAGATGACGCCGCTAGGCCGTCAACCGCCCTACGTTGATCGCACATGCGCCCCACACATCTGCTTTTAGGAATGACCCTGTGCGCCCATCAAGACCGACGCTACTTCGCCGTGTCATCAACGCTTGCTTCTCTCGACCCGCCGCCGTTGTTTTCGCCGTAGCGGTGGTGGCCCTTTCAGGTGGACCAGGGCACGCAGCTGAAGAAGGGACCGTCAAGGCTCAGCATGGCGACTGGCAGGTCGTTTGCAAAGATCCCCCGCCAGGAGCCAAGGGAGAGGTTTGCGCGCTGGTTCAAAGCGTCACCGCCGAAGACCGTAACAACGTTGGATTGACGGTCTATTTCCAAAAATTTTCAAACGGCACGCGGGTGCTGCGCGTCTTTGCGCCAGTTGGCGTGCTTTTGCCGCCGGGTCTCGGCCTCAAGATCGACGACAAGGACGTCGGCCACGCCCCATTTCTGCGATGCCAGAATTTCGCCTGCTATGCGCAAGTCACGGTTGAAGACGCCCTGGTCGAAAAGCTGAAAACCGGAAAAACGGCGATCTTCATCATCTTCCAAAGCGAAGAGGCCGGGATCGGGATCCCGATCTCGCTGGCCGGTTTCGACAAAGCACTGGCCGCATTGAAGTGATGCGGCCAAGCGCGCCCATCAACAGTTAGGCAGACCGACGCTGCTGTTGGGCCATCGGCTTGCCCGACACCCCCGCAACGGACCGGCCTGCAATTGGGCTTGCAGCAGAAAGCGTATGTACGGTCGCCTCCGGGGTCGCCACGGTGAGATAATCCCGTTGACGGGCGACCGCTTTGACCCGCGCGGCGTCGACCACTGACGGCAACGACATCGCCGAGAGCGTGCTTTCGAACCGGGCCAGATAGTCCCGCTGCGCAACTTCCAAGAATCGAGCCTGCTCGGCGGCAAGGTCGTCAGGTGTTTTACAACGGGCAATCTGCGCGGGAAGTGCCATGTAGGCTTGGCTGCGCCGCGCCATCAAACCGAGGGTTTCAAGCTGCAAGCGGGCCGCAGTCTTCCAAAACGTGGCGAACTCAAACGGGGAGCAGTTCTGCGTATCCATAACCAAACGCCTCTTTGAAATGCGAGCTAATGGCGCGCGTGGCGCCCATGAACCAGCAATATCCTGCTCCCTGCCCCCGCGACAAGAGTTGTGACGGTCGCAGCGCCTTATTCCCGCGATATCCACAGGCCCCCAAGGCACCAGATCAGCTCAAATTTACGGCCTGAAAAACAACCTTAAATAGAATTGCTATTTTGTTCTTTCAGTCTTGGGATGTATTTTGAAAATAGAGTTAGGATTTCGTTGACTCCAAATTCGCGCTGGCTGACCAAATCTTGGTACAGATTTTGTTGCGTCCAGTATCGCGTGTGAGTTGGCCATGCCGGCTTGGAGTTTAACTGGCACCAGACGGTGTTTCGCCGCCATCGTTGTGATGGTCGGCGTTGTCGCGTGTGTGAGATCAGCAACCGCGCAAGATGAACCCGCAGGCGTCGGGCCGCGCGAGATCTGGATGGGTGCCGACGCCGGATCAAACAACTGGCTCGTCTATACGGGTGGCACTTACGCGCCATGGGGAGATATTCACGGCAATGGCGTGCGCCTTCGGTCAACGGCCGGATTTGGACGTTACGACTTCAGCGTAACCTCGGGTGGCCCCCATACCGCCCGCCGTGTTGACGCCACGAAGACCTACGGCGACGCGCTGATCGGCTATCAGGCCCGCTTTGGCGAACTGACCGCCAAAGCATTCGTTGGCTATGCCGGACTGCAAACCGATTTGCGCTCGAAGGATCAACGCCGCCACGAGACGGTCAGCGGCCTGAAGGGGGCCCTCGAACTGTGGTTGAACATCGGCAGCGACGCGTGGGCTTCAGTCGACCTGTCCTATGCCGAGACCCGTGAAACGGCCAGCGTACGCATGCGGCTCGGCTATCGTGTTATACCGACGATTTCGGTAGGCCCCGAGTTGGTCGTGAATCACGCCAAAATGTTTGACACGGTCCAGGAGCAGCGCGTGAACGAAGGTCGCTTGGGACTCTTCGCACGTTATGAATGGTTCGGCGGCGAGATCTCAGGATCGGCGGGCGTCTCGGGTGATGCGGGAAGCACTCTTGAGGAAACCGATCTCTTGCGCGCCGCCGCAGCCTACGGCACGATAAATTGGATCGTGCAATTCTAACGGCAGTTACACAGACCATGGCCACCATGACGTCAACGGCACCGCGTGCCCTTCTCGCAGCAGTGATCTGCATTACGTGTTCCAGCGTCCCAAGTTCGGCAACAGGTTCCGCAAAAAGCGGCGTCTGCGCCAATTTGCCGGTCTCCGCGCGCGGTGAAATCGCAAGTTTTCAGTGGCTGGCAAAGATCAAGGCCCGCGCAAACTGGCGCTCACGCGTCCGCGCAACCAAAACCCTCGGGGAAGCCTATTCATCATGGAATAGAGCCAAAAGCCGCGTGGAAGCCTGCGACAACCTGGGTCGCGGCATCATTTGCACATTTTCCGGGATACCGTGCCACCGGTGACCTGTGTCACGCGCCACCAAAAGCGGTGCGGCTTGAATTTGCCATCTTGAACTGATCCAAGAAAAACGATCATTCGTTTTGTCACCAACGAATAGTGGCGAACTTGGATTGGAACGACTTTGCCTAAACTCAAACCAGACACCCAACAGGCCCGCCGCGAGAACATACTCGACGCGGCCGAACGGTGCTTTGCCCGCACGGGCTTTCACCGCACGACGATGCAAGACATCTGCCGGGAGGCTGCCGTCAGCCCCGGCGCATTGTACGTCTACTTCGCCTCCAAGGAGGAGCTGATTGCCGGCATCACCGAACGGGACCGGTCAAAACTCGCAGCCGGGCTCGCTCAGGTGGCCCAAGCACCCGACCTGATTCGCGCCTTGGCACGCCTTGCCGAGCATTACGCCATCGAAGAGCCGCGCCATAAGCAACAGCTCGTTGTCGAGATCGGCTGTCACTCCATGCATGACGGACCGGTCGGCGAGATCTTTCGCTCCTGCGACACCTTTGTGCTGGCGCAATTCGAGGCCCTTTTCGAACGGGCCCATGCGGACGGCAAAATCGCCCCAGGTGTTGACTGCCGGACGCTGGCCTATGCCGTGGCCGTCATTGGAGACGGCTTGTTCTGGCGCCGGGCCGTCGATCCTCATTTCGATGGCGCCAAGATAATCCCGGTCATGACGGCACTGCTGGCAGCGCTCATCAACCCTGTCACATCGACCCCGCCAGACCCACGCAAGGTCCCAGTTCAATCCAAATCCGCACACGTCGCGCCAAAAAGTGCGCGCGCCAAGGCATCCACGAAGGCCCAACCATGAAACCGACACGCATAGGCGTCATCGCGCTGGCCGCAGCCGTTGGGCTTTACGCCATCTACACATGGGTCGGACTGCACGGGAGTGCGGCCCCACTCGGTCCCGACGCCGCCACCAAAGCCGCTGCATCAGCCGACGCGACAGCGCCTGCCGTTTCGGTCGTGAAGGTCGCCCCAGCTGACTTCGTCGAAACCGTCCTCATCACCGGGTCGGTTATAGCCCGTGATGAAGTCCTGATTGCGCCCGAGGTCGAGGGCTTACGCGTCCTTGAACTCCTCGCCGACGAAGGCCAGACCGTAAAAAAAGGCCAATCGCTGGCCCGACTTTCTGACGACAGCCTGCAGGCGCAGCTCGCCCAGAATGAGGCAAACATTGCGCGGGCGGACGCGGCGATCGCTGTTGCGCAAAGTGCCATCGTTCAGGCCGAAGCGGCAGCCAAGGAAGCGGCCAATGCGTTCGACCGGGCCAAACCTCTGAAACAATCGGGGTATGTGTCGGGCGCCATCTTCGACCAACGCGAAGCAGCCGCTGGCACGGCCCAAGCCAAACTCCTCGCCGCGCGCGATGGCATCACGAGCGCGACCGCCGACCGTGCAGCCCTCCAGGCGCAAGGCCGCGATTTGAAATGGAAACTCGGCCGCACCGACGTCCGCTCCCCGGTCGATGGCGTGATCAGTCGCCGCTCAGCGCGCGTCGGTGCCGTGGCCTCAAGCCAAACCGACCCTCTGTTCCGCATCATTGCACGCGGCGAAGTCGAACTCGACGCCGAGCTCCCTGAAAGCGATGTGGGCCGGGTGCGCGAAGGCCAAGCCGCACGGGTCACCGTCACCGGATCGGGCGACGTGACAGGCACGGTGCGCCTGATCTCCAGCGAAGTCGACCGCTCCACGCGGCTGGGCAAAGTCAAAGTCTTTTTCGGCGTCAATCCCGCACTCCGGCTTGGTGCGTTCGGACGCGGCACGATTGAAATCGGCAAAAGCCGAGGCCTCGGAGTCCCGCCATCGGCCGTTGTCTACGGCCCGCAGGGGGCAACCATCCAGGTCGTCACCGGCGACCGGGTCAAGACGCGGTCTGTCAAGATCGGCCTGAAAACGCAAAGTCGCCTTGAGGTGATCGAAGGGCTCTCGGACGGTGACATGATTGTTGCCAAATCCGGCAGTTTCTTGCGTGACGGCGATGCCGTGCGCGCAGTGGTCAGTGAGGATAAAGTCACCGGAGTTGCGCGATGAACTTTAATATTTCCGCCTGGTCCATACGTAAGCCGGTGCCATCGGTCGTCCTGTTCGCAGTGCTACTGCTGCTCGGAATCATGAGCTTCCGCTCGCTCCCCGTCACACGATTTCCCAACATCGATGTGCCGTTGATCTCGGTAACGATCACGCAATCAGGGGCTGCCCCCTCTGAACTCGAAAGCCAAATCACCAAGCAGGTCGAGGATACGGTCGCCAACATCACCGGCGTCAAAAAAGTCATCTCGACGCTCACCGACGGCGCATCAACCACGGTGATGGAATTCCGTCTGGAAGTGAACCAGGACCGCGCACTCAACGACGTGAAGGACGCGATCGCCAAGATCCGAGCCGATCTGCCACGCAACATCGAAGAACCGATCATCCAGCGGATCGATATCGAAGGCCAGTCCATCCTGTCCTATGGCGCGTCCGCACCCGGTCAAACCCTCGAGCAGTTGTCCTGGCACGTCGACGACGTCATCAAGCGGCAGTTGCAAGGCCTCAAAGGGGTCGGGCGTGTCGAACGGCAAGGCGGTGTCGATCGTGAAATCAAAATCATGCTCGACCCCGACCGCCTGTTGGCACTCGGCATCACAGCCAACGCCGTCAACGCGCAGGTCCGCGCAACCAACGTGGATCTGGGTGGCGGGCGCGGCGAAATTGGCGGTCAGGAACAAACCATCCGGACACTGGCCGGCGCCCGCCGCGTCGAAGCCCTGGGCGACACCAAAATTGTCATCGGCGGTGGCCGCGACGTTCGCTTGAAAGAACTCGGTCGCATCGTCGACAGCAACAGCGAACCGCGCGCGTTCGCCCGTCTCAACGGCGAGCCCGTCGTGACGTTTGCGATCTTTCGCGTCAAAGGTGCCAGCGACCTGTCAGTCGCCATCGCCGTCGACAAAAAGATCAAGGAACTGCAGGCAGCCTTCCCCGACATCAAGCTGACCAAAATCGACGACGCTGTCGCCTACACAAAAGGCAACTACCTCGCCGCCATGGAGACGTTGATCGAAGGCGCGGTGTTGGCGGTGCTCGTGGTGCTGTTGTTCTTGCGCGATCTTCGGGCAACGCTGATCTGCGCAGTGGCACTCCCCCTCGCCGCCATCCCCACATTCTGGGCGATGAGCATGATGGGGTTCTCTCTCAACCTTGTCTCGTTGCTTGGCATCACGCTGGTCACGGGCGTGCTGGTTGACGATGCCATCGTCGAAATCGAAAACATCGTACGCCATATGAATATGGGCAAATCGCCCTATCGCGCAGCCATGGAGGCCGCCGAAGAAATCGGCCTCGCCGTGATTGCCATCACCCTGACCATTGTCGCGATTTTCGCCCCAGTCTCCTTCATGGCAGGCGTTGCCGGCCAGTATTTCAAGCAGTTCGGCCTCACGGTGGCTGCAGCCGTTTTGTTTTCCCTGCTGGTGGCACGCCTCATCACCCCGATGATGGCAGCCTATCTGATGCGGCCGATCCCCGAAAAGCCGCATGTTGATGGCCTCATCATGAGGTCCTACACCCGCACGCTGCACTGGACGCTGCATACGTGGTGGTCCCGCTACCTCACGCTCGCCCTAGGCGTCGGGATTTTCGTTCTATCGCTGCAAGCAACTGCCGCACTCCCCACCGGATTTATTCCAGACGAAGATACATCGCGCATTGTCGTCTCGACGGAATTGCCGCCCGGTTCCAATCTCAACGACACCAAGAATGCCAGCGACGATCTCCTGCGCATCATCAAAACGGTGCCGGAGGTACGCTCCGTGCTGGTGCTGGGTGGCACAACGCCAACCGGCACCCGCGAAGTGCGGCGGGCAACCCTGATCGTCCATTTGGTGCCAAAGACCGCCCGCAAAATAACGCAAAAGCAGGTCAAGGTCGCTCTTGCCGACAAGCTCTCGGCGATCCCCGATACACGGTCGTGGTTCGTCAACGACCGTGGCGAGCGCGAGCTGAGCTTCTCGATCCTGTCCCAGGATGGCGACAAACTTTCCACGTTCGTTGCAGCCCTCGAGGGTGAGTTACGCCGCGTTCCCGGATTTAAAAACGTCGCATCCGTGGGCGCCATCGATCGGCCCGAAATCCGCATCCTCCCCCGCTTTGAAGATGCGGCAGCCGTTGGCGTCACACCCGACGCCATTGCTGAAACAGTGCGCGTCGCGACGCTCGGCGATGTCACGGCAAACTTGGCGAAGTTCAACGCGGGCAACCGCCTCGTGCCGATCCGCGTTCAACTCGAAGAATCCGCTCGCGCCGATCTAGCCCAAATCGAACAACTGCGCGTGACCAATGCCGCTGGCAAGGCTGTGCCCTTGAAAGCCGTCGCATCGATCGAGTTCGGTCGCGGCCCAAGTTCCATCGACCGCTTCAATCGTGAACGCCGGGCCGTTATCGGGGCCGACCTCGTCCCCGGGCTGGCCTTGGGCGATGCGCGCGAGGCCTTCCTGGCAACCGTCGCAAAAATGCAGATGCCAGACGGCGTGCGCCTTGAAGCATCGGGTGACGCCGAAATCCAAGACGAAGTGGCCAACGGGTTCATCACGGCCATGGGCACCGGATTGATGATCGTGCTGGGCGTGCTGATCTTGCTGTTTGGCTCGGTGTTCCAGCCGATCACCATTCTCCTCTCGCTGCCGCTGTCCTTCGGCGGCGTGGTGTTTGCACTCCTCGCCACCAGCAATCCCGTGAGTATGCCCGTCTACATCGGGTTGCTGATGCTCATGGGGATCGTGACCAAGAATGCGATCCTGCTCGTTGACTTTGCCGTTGAGGAGATCGCGCGCGGATCAAATCGGATCACGGCGCTGATCGAGGCCGGCCGCAAGCGTGCGCGACCCATCATCATGACGACCCTCGCCATGGCAGCCGGCATGCTGCCGAGCGCGTTCGCGTTCGGCGACGGCGGTGAATTCCGCGCGCCCATGGCAATTGCCGTCATCGGCGGACTGCTGGTCTCCACCGCCTTGTCGCTGATCTTTGTGCCGTCGTTCTTTACCGTGATGGATGACGTGAGCTGGGTGGTCTGGCGAATGTTCTCAGGCTTTATCGGACCAACGGACGAAGCACCGATTGCCGCCGCCCATGCACAAGCCATTGATGCGCCACAGACATCGGCCCCGGCTGCCGCCCCAACACCACCCGCGCGCCCCGCCCAAAGTGCCCGTCCGCTCGCGGCGGAATAGCACACTTTCCTCGCCCAAGGCCTTGTTTAGGGCCCAGCAAACGCTTACTCCAGGGCAACGGTATTCTCGCCGCCACACGCCAACCCCGGAGACGACCATGTTCGACGCGAAATCAATCCTCGAGGCGCTCGTCAACGGTGCAGCGCCACGCCAGGCCGCAAATGCCGGAGCGAACGCGGGTGCAGGCGGGCTTGGTGACATCCTGGCCCAACTCGCCAAGGCAGCCCAGAGCGGCGCGCAACCCGGTTCGGCCAATGCCGCCCCTGGCAACAGCGGCGGACTGGGCGGCCTTGGCGGTCTTGGTGACATCCTCGGACAGATGATGCCGAAAGCAGGTGTCGATCCCCGCGCCGCTCAAGCATCTCCCAACGATAGCGGTTTAGGTGGTCTCGGCGACATCCTCGGCAAACTCCAACAGCAGGCTGGTGGCGCCGCCGCAGCAGGTGCCGGTGGGCTCGGGGACATTCTCGGCAAGCTCCAGCAGCAGGCCGGAGGCGCGGCCAATAGCGCCGGCCTGGGTGGCGGCAACATTATGGACATCCTCGGCAAAGTGCTCGCCCAGGCAACCGAAGGCGCGCGCGAAGGTGCTGGCCGGATCGGTCAGGCGACGGGCGCCAACGACGCACTCGGCAAGGCCATGGGCGGCATGTCGGGTGACGACATCCTGGCAAAGCTGAAAGACCTCGTCGCCCAGAACCAACTCGGTGCGGGTGCCGCCGCCGGTGGCCTGGGTGCCATCGTGCTCGGCACGCAGGCTGGCCGCAATGTCGCCATGAGCGCTGCCAAGCTGGGCGCACTCGCGCTCATCGGCGGCCTCGCCTATAAGGCACTCCTCAACTATCAAAACGGTCGTCCACTGATCACGGGGTCGCACACCATCGCAGAAGCCGCCCCCGAGGGCACAGGCTTTGAACCCGCTGCTGTTACAAACGACGCCGCGACCCTCTACATTCGCGCCATGATTGCCGCAGCGGCAGCCGATGGCCGAATCGATCAGTCAGAAATGACCAACATCATGGGCGGCCTGAAGCAAGGCGGCCTTGATGCCAATGCGGAAGAGTTCCTCGCCGCTGAGTTCAATGCACCAGCCTCGATCGACGATCTGGCCGCCGCCTGCCAGTCGGCAGAGCAAGCCGTGCAAGTCTACACCGCAGCCCGCTTGGCTATCACCCCCGATGGCGCTGCCGAAGCAGCCTTCCTCGCGACCCTCGCCCAACGCCTGGGCGTCGACGCAGCATTGGCCGCCCACATCGATTCAGCGACCCGCAATACCGCCTGATGCAAGGCGCGACAGGACACAATAAAAAGGCCCCGTCCGCCAAGCTGGCGGACGGGGCCTTTGTCGTTAAAAGCAAATGGCTGAAATCAATTGGTCTTAGTGCCAGGCTGGTTCGCGGCAGCCTCCGCAGGGCCTTCATTGCGGAAGAACACATCAACCCGCATTCCGGTCAGCAGCGGCGGCGTGCCGTCGAGTGACACAAGAACTTCGAGCACCTCGATATCGTTGGGACGGCGGACGCCACGTGTCGCAATGCGCGGTGCAGCCAGTGTCTGCGAAACGCTCGTCACGGCCCCTTCGAACTGCTTGTCGGGGAATGCATCACTCTTGATCGAGACGCGCTGACCGATCCGCACCTTGGTCGCATCGCGCTCCTCGACTTCTGCTTTCACGCGCAGCGAACTCAGATCACCGATAACGACCAACGGGACGTCGGGAGACGGAGCGACCAACTCACCGAACTTGGCGTGGACATTCAGCACTGCGCCGTCAACCGGTGCCCGGATGCGTCCGCGTTCCACAGCCGACTCAGCAAGCGATAATTCAGCCCGCGCCGCAGCAAGCCCTGCTTCAAGTCGGGTCGCGAGCGGAATCCCGTCCTGGCTCAAAACACGCGAAAGGCTGGCGCGGCTATTGGACAACTGTTCTTTGGCGGCACCGATCGCAAAACGGGCCTTGATAATGTCCCCGCCCGGCGCCGCAGGATTGACCCGCATGTTGAAAGCGATCTCATCGAATGAAAGACGGGCGCGATAAAGCGCACGCTCGGCGCTTGCAACCGAATCCTCAGCCCGGCGCCGGTCGAGTTGCAAGCCCTTGGCGATTTCCTCGTCACGTTCGCGCTCGCGAACCTGCACCTCTTGGGAAGCAGCCGTCACGCGCGTGATCTGATCGTCCTCTTCCAACCGGACCAGCAAATCGCCAGCCAAGACCTTGTCGTTGGTTTTGACGGCAACATCTGCAACACGGCCCGGAAGCTGAGTTCCGATATTGATCTGGCCATCCCGGGGTTCAACGCGGCCGGTCGCCGACGCAGACCATTGCGGCCGCGCGGCCGCTGTCGTTGCCGCCTGGGCCACCTGGTCAGCGGCATGCGCCGAGGACACGTTCGACATTTCTGCGAGCGGGTTGCCAGTAACGGCAAGGCACATCGCAGACGCCATCATGACGGCAACGGCAAACGACGAAGTCGCTGAGTCGAGGTTACGCATTGCTTTTCCGCTTCCTGATCATTTCGTTCAATTCTTCGGTTTGAAGCGGCTTGACTTGCCGCTCATCGACAACCTTTCGCCGCCGCTTTGCGGTCGGTTGAGGGGAGGTGTCCGCGCCCAGCCGCTGATCGGTGCTCGCCGTTGTGGCGCACTGAGTGTCTCCGCTGACCCCGCCGCTCGCCTCGAGCGCTGCCTCCTGCGGGCTCTTTGGGTTGTCTTCTCCAACGATCAACCCGTCCTCGATCCGGATCACGCGGTCGGCATATCCCAACGTTCGCGGGTCATGCGTCACGACCAGAATCGAGCGGTTCTGAGACCGGGCAATTTCCGCCAGCAGCTTCATCACGCCATGGCCATTCTCGCTATCGAGCGCCGCAGTGGGCTCATCGGCCAGCACGATCGATGGTGCTGACGCAATCGCCCGCGCGACGGCGACACGCTGCTTTTCCCCGCCGCTCAAATTAGCCGGGAAGCTCTCGAATTTGTGGCCGAGTCCAACATCGCGCAAAGCCTGCTTGGCTTGGGAAATCGCTTGTGCCCCTTTGATGCCAGCCACATCAAGGGCGATCCGCACATTTTCAAGAGCGTTCAGCGTTGGAAACAAGTTATAGGACTGGAAGATATAACCAATATGCTCGCGGCGCAAGGTTGCCAGCCGCTCCGGCGACAACCCCAGCGTTGGCGTACCGGCGACAGTCACGGTACCCTTGGTTGGCGACAGGATGCATCCCAAAATTGACAACAGCGTTGTCTTTCCGCTGCCAGACGGCCCCATCAGCAACGTCAGTTCGCCCGGACGAAGCTCGATGTCGACGCCCTTGACGGCGACGATCTTCCCAGCGCCCTGCCCGAGTTCTTTGACGATACCGCGCCCAACCAGCACAGGCTCGACAGCGCCCCCTGGAACTTGGACAGGGGTTTTGGCACGTGGTTCGATCGCCATGTCACCGGCAAGCTTGATGATAGGATTGCTCATCGGGTGAACACCGTTGCTGGATCAATTTTTGTCACTTTGAAGATGGCGGAGATTGCCGAGATGGCACACATTCCAAGTGTCAACACCAAGAGGCCGAACGCAAGTGTAGGCGTCATCATGATAGGCAACGCCGAGCCTTTGGCCGCAAATACAATGATCAGTGCGATGGCCATGCCGAGTAAATACCCAAGCAACGCACTCATTCCAGCCTGCGCCAGGATGACTTTATGGATGTAGCCCGACGATGAGCCAAGCGCACGCAACGTCGCAAATTCGTTGATATGGTCTTTGGTGCTGGAATACAGCGTCTGCGCGACGATGACCGTGCCGACAAGCGTCCCCAGCAACGCGCCGCCGATCAGGGCTGCACCCGCCCCCGTGTTGAACAGCCACTGCTTCAAGGCGCGGTCGAGAAATTCGTCCTTGGTCAGCACCTCGTTGGGTGCCACTTCCTTCTTGATCGCCTTGCGAACCGTCTCGACATCCGCCCCCGGCTCCAGCGACACAAGGTGGAAGGTCGTCGTCCCGTCGGGCACCCCAAGCAACGTCCGCGCGCGGTCGATGGGCATAAAAACGTACGGCGATTGCGTAAACGACCGGATGTCGTCGGTCAGCGCGCGCACCCGAACGCGACCTTGCGCGATCTGTGCCGTGCTACCCAAGCCCTCGACGCCCAACTCGCTGAGATAGGTGCGATCGATGGCGATCCCTTCCGGTGCCCGCACATCGAGCCAGTCGCCTTCCACGAGGCGGAATGGACCCAATCCGCCATCTTCGGCGTCGGCCCCCACGACGACGACGCGCGTTGAGCCACCGGCAGGCTTGCGCCATTCAGCAAACGTTGAGAACACGGGAGCGACAGACTTGACGCCCGGCACGGCAAGGGCGGCGTGGCGCTCTTTCTGCGTCAGCAGCATCCCACCGTCTTCGAACGACTTGGCACCAAACGCCGTAATCCAGATCTCGCCTTTTGCGTTATCAATCAGCCCGGTGATCTCGCGCGAGGATCCCAGATACAGCCCGAGTTGGACCGCGACCAGCACAATCGAAAACAGAATTCCAATCAGCGTCACGGCAAGCCGGATGCGATCGTGAAAGAGATTTCTGAACGCCAACGTTAAAATCATAGGTTTGATCGAGCGCCTTCAGGTTACGGTCCGGCCACGAGCCGCGGTTAAACGTTGAGCCAACGCGTGTATCGGTCCCCTCTGGGTCGATTGGAAACGCCAAGGCCGGTGAAACCATCCAAGAAGCCTAGTCCCACACCGACATCTGTTGCGCCGCCGGTGAAACAGACATTCCAACGGCGTGGAGTGACAGGCGATCACAATCGGGCTTACATTGAGCCCGTTTCGGGGCGGTCCGTAGGGCGGATGAGCGCAGTAACCTTCAACGACGGTTGCTTGGACATTGACCTAAGCTGACGGCGTCATTGTCGTTATGATGGGCGAAGGTCGCCGTCCACACCGAAACTAACTTTTATCAGCCTATGGTCTGTTGTGACATGGCACGCATTGCCACGCCGACTTATGTCAGTTTCTCCTCCGTTTTGCTTCAATAATCCAACCGGCATGGCCCAACAAAGGCTCGCCGTACCGTCATGCCTCCCCAGAAACAAACGCTAAAGTTGTAACAACGCGCGATAAGGGCATCTCTTTCTTAGGATTCACCAATAGAGGTAGTCCGGCACTATGCCGCCTGCAAGTGTTTGTTGCACTGCAGCATCGAGACGCAGCGCTGAAGCCTCTAAGTTTGGTCCAATTGAATGGCGCCATTGGGTGGCCCCAACACACCTGCGCGCCGCCCGCGGGTGCACTGAAGAGAAGGGGGGCAGCCTTCCATAAACGGCGGCAACCAAACTCTTGTGCCGTGATCATCCCTAAATTCGCGCCCGCTCGCCTTGTTCTGGCGCGACGAGCCGGGTATGGACTGGAAAGGGGTTGTAGGCAGGAGAACAATGGTGTTGCGCGCACGAGCGGTCTTGTCATCGTTGCTGGCGCTGTCGCTAGTCGCATCCCCCCTGTCGCCTGCGATCGCCGCAGCCGGAGGGGTTGGAAGCACCGGCGGCCTGACCAAAGCCGAGTACGATGCTTGCCAAGCGCGTGAGGACAGTGCCTTTCGAGCTGCCATCGAGACAATCACCCTCGAAGCTCTGAAAAAGTCCCTGACCACATTCGACATCAAGGCCGGCGTCAGCGACGCGTGGCGCGCCAATGGCCTCGACGAGACGCTCGACAAGCGCGTTGATCTTGCCGTCGCCGAAATCAACAGTGAGACGAGTTGGTCGGACCTGCTGGCGTCGTTGGCCGATAGTGCCAAAGCGCAGGAACTCGCAAAGAGTGTTGCCGAACGCGTGTACCGCTCGGAAACGGTCAAAACTGGCATCGAAACCGTCGCCAGTGACGTGAGCCGCAAGCTGGCCACCTCCATGGAGTTCGCAAGCCAGGATGCCGCCGGGCCGGCCATCGCGTGCATAAGGGCCTTTCTGGGAAATCGATATGGCACAGCGGTCGCAGGCGCTGTCACCAACCAGGCCGAAAAGGAATTCGGGGTCGATGCCTCCAAGGGCAAGGCCGGCGTGTCCACCGGTTCGGTCATCGCGCAGTCCAGCGAGGGGATCACGGGTGCCGCGATCCTGATCGTGCGCCGGTCGCTGGCGAATATGGCGCAGCGGGTCGGGCAACGGATGGTGGGCAGCGTCCTCTCGCGCCTTGTCTCCGTTGCAGCCGGTGGCGTCGGTGCCGTTCTGATCGCCAAGGACATCTGGGAACTGCGATCGGGCGTCCTGCCGATCATCGCCAGCAAAATGAAGGCCAAGGCCACCAAGGAACTCGTCCAAACCGAACTCGCCAAATCGATCACCGAGCAGATCAGCGACCATGTCAAAGAAATTGCGGGCAAATCCGCCCAGCACATCGTTGAGATCTGGCAGGACTTCCGCCGCGCCCACGCTAAAACCCTTGAACTCGCCGACCGCAGCGAAGCCTTCCGCACATTCCTCGACGTGACCAGACCCGCCAATCTTCCCCGCCTCGACGAAGTCGTTGCCATCGTCTTGGCCGCCGAAGGAGAACCAGCCGTTGCAAAGCGGCTGACGGACGGCACCCTCGATACCGCCGTCAACACCCTGCCAGCAACCGGCATGGATATCGCCCGGGATACACGCTCAATCGAGACCGGCCTAAAATGGTCGGCAATCGCCGGACCATTACTCCCCAGGGTCGCCGAACTGGAATTACACCGGCGTGCCAACCCCGACGACTTCACAAAGGTGTCGCTCAATCAATTGATGGGCCTTGAGGATAAGGTCGTGGTGTCGCGCCTCTCCGGTCTCAAACGCGAGGCACGCGATACGCTGTTTGAACTCGAGACCACGGAATTGAAGTTGCTGGCACGCGCGCTCTCGGAAGCCGAACTGTCGACGCTGGCCGGCTATCTAACGGGCCTCGAGCGGCTGCCGCGGGACCGCGTTTTGCGCGCCATCGCGCTCTCACCGGGCAAAATGCGCGTCTTGGCCTCCGCCCGGGTCCGCGACGCCGTCATTGCCAGCCGCGATCAATCGTCCGCTGTCGACATGATGCTCCGCGCCGACGTCAGCAGCCCCGCAACCATCCTGCGCGATGCCAGACTGGCCGTCGACGGCCAGATCAGCCCGATTTTGCTTTGGGAGCGGTATCCAGCCATTGTGATCGCGAGCATTATTCCAGTTTTCATCATCCTGCTTTTGCTACGCCGCATCTTTGTCCCGCGCCGCAAGCCCAAGCCAACCCCGACCCCCGTGACGCCAGCCTAAGACTGCCCCCCACCCTGGCTCACCGTCGATGACTGCAGCCAAACTGCCGTCAAACCATAGCAAACAGATGCCATAGTTATCCACCGCTGCCTGCCGGGTTGCACTTCAAACGCACACCCAAATCAGGCTAGGGCATCACAGTGTCATCCAATGCCGGAGCGCATCTCACATGCCGTCCGAAGCTGCCAAAGGATCTGGTTCCATGGCCCTTAAAGCCCCCGGAATATTGACGTTCGTCGTCTCCATCGTTCTCGTCGTCACCGTGTTGATGATCAAGTTTGCTGGTGCCAACGTGCCCGGCCTGACCGGTCACGAATTCTGGGGTCTGCTGGTCGCCTGGCTGCTGCTCGCATCCGGTTCGCTGTTCCGCGCTTTGTAGAGCGAGCCTGGAAAAGCATGCTCCAGCGACTGGCGGTGTCAGTCACTGCCGACGCTGGCGGCTGAGTCCAGGGCACAATGAAATTGACCGTTGTCAGGGTCATGCAGGGTCGCTCTGCTTGACCCGTTTGCGCTGATCGCCTGCCATGAGCGATGGCGTTCCGGCGTCGGCGTTATGTCCCCAGTCTTGCGACGTTGTCCCGCCAATTTCTTTGCTGCAACGCATCAAAATAGCTGCGCAATTCTGTCGCGCGGCATGGCGCAATCTGGCTCCAGCAAGGCACCCAGACCTAACATCACGCCATGAGAAAACACGACCCAAAACCACTCCGCATCATCGAGCCCGTGGCGATAGATTCGGGTGTTCACACCGACATCCCCCGCCGCCTCCGGTTATCGACGCGCGAAATCGTCGTGGCCGTCGCGTTAACGTGCGCGGCGCTGTTGCAGCTCTACTGGTCGCTGACCAAGGACGGCGAAAAACTGTCGAGCGCCATGCCCAATCTCGATGCCGCTGGCGTCATCCGCCACGCTCGCTAAACGGGCTTGCGCAACAGCCGTGGGTGCGCGAGTGGCAAGACGCACTTGCCCAGGCAGCCGAACAGCTTTTTAAAGCGGCTTTATCGAGCGTTCTTTTCAAGCCATCGGAAGGTCACTCAACGGGCGCAATCCGCTTGGCACGTTGCAATCCGCGCACGCTGTTACCCAGATAGATCGCCTCGCCCGTCTCCAAGTCATCAGACGTCAGCACCGCCTCAATGGCACGACCGGACGCTAGCAAATGGCTGCGCAAAACACCTGGCAGCGCACCCGACGTCAATGGCGGCGTCAACAGGTGGCCGCCACGCTCGACGAAAATCGTCGTCCGGCTGCCCTCGGCCAACTGACCCACCTCGTTGACGTAAATAACTTCATCGGCCCCCACGCTATCGTGAAACTGTTGCCATTCCCGGTCGTAGAGGTGCCGCGCGGTCGTCTTGTGGGCCAGAAACGGCTCGCGGCTGTTCAACACGGTCGGGGAGATGACGTACCTGATCACGACGTCGGGCAACGGCTTTGAAATGGGCGTTGCCGTAACCTTGACCGTACCGTCCTCAGACAGCAGCAGGCGCACGCGCAAATGCGCCGACCCGGTGCCCTTTTCCGCCAGCGCCGTCTGCACCGCGTCAACGTCGTATCTGAAGCCGAAATGTCGCGCCGATCGGGCAAGCCGCGCCAAATGTCCATCAAGCAGCCAGTACGACCCACGAGGCCCAGCCTCGGGATCAAACAGCAACGTCTCGATCAAATCGAAACGGCGAACCTTGTCGGTCAGGAACTTCATTTTGAGCAAGCATTCGGCGTATTCGCGGTCCCCGACGCTGTCGGCAACCACACCCGAACCGATACCCATTTCGCCGCGACCGTCGGAAAAAAACACCGGCGTGCGGATGGCCACGTTGAACAACGCATGACCATCCGGTGAGATGCGCCCGATCGCGCCACAGTAGACACCACGCGGGCTGTCTTCTAACTCCGCAATCAATTCCATGGCGCGGATCTTCGGTGCACCCGTCACCGATCCCGGTGGGAAGATCGCTTCCAATAAATGAGCGAGCGTCGTGCCTTTGACGATGGTCGCCGAAACGCCCGACGTCATCTGGTGCAGGGTCTTGAACGTTTCGACCGTGAAAAGGTCGGTGACGTGGACGCTTCCGATTTCGGAAATGCGCCCTAAGTCATTGCGCATCAGATCGACAATCATCAGGTTTTCAGCCCGCTGCTTGGAATCGCTCGCCAGCACCCGCCGCGCTTCGGCGTCAGCGTCCTCGCTCGCCCCCCGTGGACTCGTCCCCTTCATCGGTCGCGTCGACACGACCCGGCCCGCCTGCTCAATGAACAGTTCAGGCGACGCCGACAGGATTGTCACCGAGCCGGTTTCGATGATCCCGCCATAGGCAACCCGCTGCTTTTGGCGCAGCTCTCGATACAGCGCGACGGGTGCGCCCTGCAGCTTGAAGCGGGCGCGGAATGTCAGGTTCATCTGGTAGATGTCGCCAGCCCGGATGTATTCGGCAGCCTTGGCAAAGCGCTCTTCGTATTGCGCCCCCGACCACGAATGGGTCACTGCCGTGAGGGCTGCCGCACCATGCTGGGGTTGGGCCGCAAGCCAATCTTCCACCTGCGCACTCCCCAAGACCTGGGGTGCTTTGAACAAGCCAAACCATAACAGAGGAACGTTGCGATGGCGGGGAAGCAGATGGGCAAATTTCGGCTCGAGAACATAGCCCAGTTCGTACCCAAAAAAGCCCGCCGCATGAAGGCCGCGAGATTTGGCAGTGTCCAGGCGTTCCAGCGCACTCAAAACCTCGTGCGGTTCGTTGGCACAGATAATCTCGACGGGATTTTGATACAGTGCCGACGGTGCACCCGCGCCCGTGTTGTCATCGAGCAGAACATACGGGTCCCGCGCGCCCGGTTCGAAACGAGGGCTGGACGCTGGTTCGTTGGTCGCGTCCACGATCATGGTCCCTTGTAGCCAGAAAGTACGAGTAATGTGACTCGCCGTGAATCGTTGACGCCCGCAGGCACCGTGCGTTCGCCCACCAACTCGGCAGTTTTAAATGCATCAGCGATGGTACGCCCAGCGGCTTTGGTTGGACCGCGCGCGAGCGGGTTTCCACCCAACGTCACCAGCAGAGCCGGCTCTTGACCAGCCCCGGTAAACGAGCGGGTCAACTCAAAGTGGTCGCGCGGCCTAGGCGAGCCTTTCCACGCCAATACCGGCGTCGGCTCAGCGCGCATGTAATACAGCAATTCAGCGGTCACTGAACGGTCATCCGACAGAACGCTGGCATATGGGGTGCCCGCAGCCCTCGCCCGCTCAACCTCTGCTCGTGCCGCATCAGCGACGGCCTGCCAGCCCAGTGTGCGTGCCATCGGGTCGGGCCGGACCGGCAGCTTAACCGCGCCCGCTGTCGAGGTCACCAAGACCAGCACCGCCAACAACCCGGCATGGATCGCATAGGACGCTTTCAGCCATCCCCATTCGGCATTCCGCACGAGCGTGGCAATCACCAGCACGACACCCGAGACGTAGGCCACAGCGGCCCAGTTCGCGTGGGCGCGCGATAAAAACGCCTGCAGCGTAATGATCGCAACCAGAGGCAGACAGAACGCCAGCAACAAGCGGTCAGCCTCGGGCAGCCGGACTTTCCAGCCGCGCCAAATGATCAGCAGCAATCCTGCGAAATAGAGGGGTCCAAACACCCCGAACTGACTGGCGAAAAACTCAATGCCCTTGTCGGGATGCAGCAACGCGCCCTCCCATTTGGCATTGTCGGCCGTATGGGAAAAGGTCGCAAAACTATGCGCCCGGTTCCAGGCGAGGTTCGGAATGATACCGGCAAAACCCAGCGCAAGACCGCCCCACAGGCGCACGTCGCCCAGGATGGACCGCCGCGCAGGCGTCGCGATCAGGTAGATCGCCCCGCATAGAATAAACCAAGCCATGGCGTACTTGGCATTCAACCCTAAACCCAACGCCACGCCAAGAACGAGTGCTGGCCACCAGGATCTGGTGTCGAAGAGCGCGGCAAACGCGACCAACGCCAACGCCCAGCACAACAGCAACGGCACGTCGGTTGAGATGATCCCGGCAGAAAACGAGACGCCCGGCAAGAGGGCAAAGGCCAGCGCCGAAAGCGCCCCCACGCGCACATCGTACAACCGCGCACCCAGCACAAACACGGCGAGCGCCGTCAGCGTGTGAAGGATCGGTGCTGGAGCCCGAATGCAGGCTTCGGCATGTCCACAAACACCGGTCGCCGCCGTAATGATCCACGCGATCAGCGGCGGTTTGGAATAGTATCCAAACGCGGGTTGTGTGCTCCACGCCCAGTATTGGGCCTCATCGAAAAACAAATCCGTTCGATTGAAAACGAGCGCCAGCAGCCGGACGCAGAGCAATGATGCCAGCGCCAGCCAGAGCCACGACGGCACGGCCCACGCCATCGCCGCGCGCCCGCCTGCTGCTTCACTCACGCGCTGATCCATCACGTCGCAACCCTTGCGTCTTAACTTAAACTTAAGTCGTAGCCCAGGACGTGCCCAGCATCCAGCCCCGGCCTCGCCGCGCTGTGGGCAACCCATTTTTGTCAGGCAGCCTAGTCCAGGGCCTTTTGCAAGCCACGCACAAATGCCGTCAACCCGGACTGCCTATCCCGGCGCAGCCGCTCAGCATTCAAAATCGCCTGCAGTCCCGCCAGACTTTCGGCCACGTTGTCATTGACGATGACGTAATCGTACTCCGCCCAATGCGACAGTTCGGCGGATGCAGCCGCCATGCGCTTGGCCACCACATCCGCCGGGTCAAGGGCCCGGGTTTTCAGCCGACTCTCCAACGCTTCGCCCGACGGTGGCAGGATGAAAACGCGGACGAGGTCGCCAGCCATTTTTTCGGCAAGCTGCTGCGCCCCCTGCCAATCGATATCAAACATCACATCGTGGCCAGCCTTGACGGCAGCTTCGACCGGCGTTCGCGGGGTGCCGTAGGAATTGCCGAAGACCGTTGCCCCCTCCAGCAGTTCGCCCCGCCGCTCCATCGCAGCGTAACCCACGGCGTCGGTGAAATAATAATCCAGACCATCCACCTCGCCGGGTCGCGGCGTCCGGGTCGTCACCGACACCGACATGGTGATGTTGGGGTCAGCCGCCAGCAGCGCCCGCGACAACGTCGTCTTGCCAGCGCCCGATGGCGACGACAGCACCAACAGCAAACCGCGGCGCTGAACTTTGTTGGATAGATTTGTCATCACAACGCTCACTCGATATTGGCCACTTGCTCGCGCATTTGATCGATCACAACTTTCATGCTTTGACCGCAGCGCGACATATCAGGATCGTTGGCTTTAGAACACAACGTGTTGGCCTCGCGATTGAATTCCTGCGTGAGAAAATCGAATTTACGGCCAACCGGTGCCGTCTCGGCCAGCAGATCGCGGGCAGCCGCGATGTGCACCACCAGACGCTGCAGTTCCTCTTCCACATCGGCACGCGTCGCAACGAGGACCGCTTCCTGATACAGCCGATCGGGGTCGAAGGTGTTCGATGTCGCAAGCAACCGTTTGATCTGCTCGCCCAGGCGGGCGGCAATCACGTCGGGTTGGCGCGCGGGCGATGCCCTCACGCGCTCGACGAGGCTCTCGATCTCGGCCACGCCCGCCGCCAATACCGCCGACAGACGCGCGCCTTCAGCGGCCCGGTTCTCCACGAATTGGTCGAGCGCTGTTTCAAACGTCGCCATCATGGCGGCAACGCGTGCCGCCCGCTCGTCTTCTGTCTCGGTGGGCTCCACGACTTCCAAAACACCCCGCAGCGCCAGCAGGCCTTCTGTCGCGGCCGGCAATCCCCCGGTCAGTTGGCGCACGCGTTCCGCCGCTGCCACCACTTGAGCAAGTGCAGCCTCATTAAGCCGGATCTCGGGTACCGCCACAGCCTTATCGAATTGCAGGTTGATCGTGATATTGCCGCGCGTGATGCGCTTTTGCAAAGCTTCACGAAACCGCGGTTCGAGAACGTCATTGCCGTTTGGCAACCGCGTGCGCAAATCGAACCCGCGCCCGTTGACCGACCTGATCTCGAAATACCAGCTCGCCGCGCCGCGCGACCCATCCGCCCGGCCAAATCCCGTCATGCTCTTCATAGGGCTCGTCTGCCTAACTCTTGAGAACTCTCAGTTACCTATAGCGAGCCTCCCGCCAAAAGGCGAACAGACGACGATGAAGCCGGACGAGCCTGGAACCAATCGACCAAATGTGCGTTCCCGTGCTGCTGCTCAGGGAACTTTGACATGAAACTGATGGTCGGTTGCCGCTTAAAGTACGCCCTGCCACAACCGACGTGTTTCCATCTCCAGATCCAGGCTGCCATGACGGACGGCCAAATCATCGAGGGGGAAGAACTCATCATCCCCGCATCGGCCCATGCGACGGGCTATGAAATCTACACCCATCCAGCGAACGGCACCCGTGCGGTCCGCGCGGTCTTGGGGCCGGGCAGTGTGACCATCGAATACCGCGCCCGCGTAACGCAGCAAAGCGATGGCGTCTTGCCAAGTCTGATCAAAGAGGTCGACTTCAAAGACCTGCCCTTAGACGCGATCGAATACCTTCTGCCCAGCCGCTACTGCGCATCCGATATGTTCATCGACTTTGCATTCAAGACATTTGGACCCATTGAACGCGGGCATGGTCGGGTCACCGCCATCTGCAACTGGATCCACGAGCACGTTGCCTACGAAGCAGGCTCGACTGGCCCCTCATCGACCAGTTCGGACGTATTTCTGGCACGCAAAGGGGTGTGTCGCGACTTTGCCCACTTAGGCATTTCCATCTGCCGCGCGCTAGGCATCCCAGCCCGTTACGCCAGCGTCTACGCAAGTGCCATGTCCCCGCAAGACTTCCACGCGATATTCCAAGCCTACTTGACCGGCCCCAACGGCGGCGCGTGGTATTCGTTCGACCCCACGCAGATGGCATCGATGGACGCGATCGTGCGGATTGCCTGCGGCCGGGACGCAGCCGACGTAGCCTTCGCCTGGCCCCAAGGTGAAGTTGAGTTTGAGCCGCCCGTCGTGTGGGCAGAGGCCCCCAGCAAAACCGATACCGAGCAGACTGAACTTGCCATCGCAGCAGGAAGCTAGGCCGTCGCCTGACAAAAGACGGAGCCAACGGCACTCGGATTCATCTGGACAGGACACGATTGCGGTCGAAAGACCGTTGATTTGGGTGCTGTCCTTGGCGATAGTTGGGGCTCTCGAAGGGCGCCCCTGCCATCCACACGTTGAGGTCTGCACGCATGAAACAGGTCTTTCGCAAATTCGTCTTAGCCGTCAGCGTTGCAGCAGCGCTTTGTATTGCCCCGTCGGAGTCGTTTGCCCAACGTCGGGGAAACCAAGGCGAACCGCAGGCTCAACGGGGCCATCAAGGTCATCAAGGCCACCACAACCAACGCAGCAATCGCAACCGCAATATCGGCATCGGCATCGCCGCCGCCGCAGCAGCGGCCATCTTGCTGAGCCAAAGTGCCCGCGCATCGTCCCGCCATAACGACGACGATAACTATTCCCACCGCGATCAGTGTCGCCGCTGGGATCGCCGGTGCGACGACGGTGCCGATTGGGCTTGCCGCAAGTTCCGCCGCGAATGCTGATCTGACGGGCTTGAGCCAATCCTTGAGGCCGCGCATTCAAAAGGGTGCGCGGTCTTGTTTGTTAGCGGAACGCGATGTCGAAGTAGGCTTGCGACACGGGCATCTGAAACGCGACCGCCTCAAGCCTCAGAACGTCATCACCGTTGGTGAGCACATCCGTCTCCCAACCGCCGGGAACGCGGCGGTAATGCTCGATCCTCATCTGGTCCTGATAGGCAATCACGATGTGGCGCAGCGTTGGGATCACCTTGTAGAAATCGAGCTTGTCGCCCCGGTCGTAGTCCATCGTCGACGGGGAAAGCACCTCGACGATGACGAGCGGATCGGTAATGTAGTTGCGAGTCTCGGATGCTGGATCGGTCGGCCCGCAGCGCACGACGACATCGGGCTTGGTCTTGTCGGTCCCGTCCATATTGTCGCTGAGTTGCACCCGCATGCCGCCCTGATAGGTCCGGCACCCGCGCTTATCCATGGCGATTTTCAGGTGCGCACCGATGTTGCTGGCCACCTGCTCATGCCGTTGGTTCGGGTTCGTCATCATGACGATCTGGCCGTCTACAAGTTCGTACACAACATCATCAGCCTGCTTTTCGACGAATACGTCGAAAGCTGCGATCGTGACGGGGTCTTTTTGGCGGGCAAGCGTCGACATAAGGCCTCCTGAGCGAAGTGACACTAGCACACTCTGGCAAAGCCCCAAATCAGCTCAAGTGCCTCGTGCTTTACGATGCGCACTTTCCCTCAGAAGTGATTTACCTATCACTTGAGTGAAGAAGCACCCGGTGAGGCATATCGTAGATTCCCCACCACGTGGCATAGTCCTTCCATTCAACAAGATTCCATCTCGGACTAGCGAATACAAACAATATCCATCCTCGGTCTGTTTCCAGATGACACCCACGCAGTCCCTTACCCTCACGCGTCGTTGAAGTATCATTCGCCACCAACACAGATAGTACGTTTATACCAAATTCCGCGCACGTTGCGATCATCTCAGCTATATCGGGACGGACGACAATACGTGCTTGGAATTCAGAGCCTTGGCGAGCTTCGTGGCGCGAGTTGGTTATTATCGCACTTGCAATTTCTTGGTGCCAACATTTGAAACGTAAGCATCCGGTGAGAACCGCAGGGGCTACGTGTTTGGGTCGGGCTCTTGTGCGAGGAGCGCTCGCTCCTCGATGATGATCTGCTTGAGGCATTCGATGCCGTATTCGGTGAATGCCGGGCAGCC
>Ga0247832_1000126_pt1 | contig 147883 bp, 157 predicted proteins | sample LaCruzMarch2015__10_FD_192407 | JGI IMG/M metagenome (GOLD analysis project Ga0247832, IMG submission 192407) | Freshwater microbial communities from meromictic Lake La Cruz, Castile-La Mancha, Spain - LaCruzMarch2015_4m | ecosystem: Environmental > Aquatic > Freshwater > Lake | place: Spain... | reverse complement strand
CATTCTGGAGCGCATGCCTGAAGACGTGGGCGCCGCCGAATCTCTGCGCTGGGTTATGGCGGTGCTGGAGCGCAACCTCAAAACCGACGCCCGTTCCCGCCCACTGATTGAAGAAGGCGGCGTGTACGCCCTGGTTGGCGCAACCGGGGTCGGCAAGACCACCACGGCTGCCAAGCTGGCGGGGCTGTGCGCCCGCGAACATGGCCCGGCCAGTGTCGGCCTGATCACTCTAGACAATTACCGCGTGGGCGCGCATGACCAATTGCGCTCCTTTGGCCGCATGCTGGGGGTGGTCGCGCATTTGGCACATGACCGTGCAGCACTGCAAGACCTGCTGAACCTGCTGGCCAACAAAAAAATGGTGTTGATCGACACCACCGGACTGGCGCCAAGTGACCCGCGCAAGCGCGAGATGCTTAGCGTGCTGGATTTGCCGCGGGTGAACCGCCTGCTGGTGCTCAACGCGGGCGGCCACGGCGACACCCTTGACAGCGTGGTGGCCTCGTTCAAATCCAGCGGGGTGCAACAGGCCGTGCTGTCCAAGATCGACGAGGCCGCCAAGTTAGGCCCGGTACTGGATGCCTCCATTCGCCACCAGTTGCTGCTGCGCGGCGTGACCATGGGGCAGAAAGTGCCCGAAGACTGGGACTCGGCCGATGCCGCCAAGCTGGTGCGCCTGTCGATGCGCTCTCCCGCCAAGTCGGCGTTTGACCCCAAGGCAGCCGACCTGGGCTTCTTCTATTCGCAACCGCTGCCTGTACATCCGGGGCACCTCAATGCTTGAATACCTCTCCAACCAGGGCGCCGGCCTGCAGGGTTTTGCCCTCCAGACGGCCCCACGGGTGATGGCACTGGCCAGCCACGGCAGCCAGCAGGACGAACTGCCACTGCTGTGGGAGCTGTGCTCGACCCTGGTTGGGCTCGGTTATTCCGTGGCCGTGCTGGACGGCACGAGTGCCGAGAGCGAGCAAAACCACGGGTTGGGCCACCTGCTCGAAGACGCCTGCTGGCGCCCTGACGGCATGGACGAACCCAACTCCTGGGTGGTCTTGCCGGCTGGGCTCGGGCTGCAGCGCTTGTGCGACTCGGCTGGCAGCCGCGCCAGTGCGCTCGAGCCGCTGAGTCAGCTGTTCCAGAACTACGGGGTGGTGTTGATTTACGCGCGCGTCGGCCTGATGGTGCCGCTGCTCGACGGCAGCGACATCGAGCCCCTGCTAGCGGTGTCGCCGCAAGCCATGTCGCCGGTGACCGCCTACCAAGCACTCAAGGAAATGGTGCTCAAAGCTCGGCTCAAGCCGACCATCGCCGCCATCATGGATGAGCACCCCGCAGCGGGAGCGTCCGGGAGCGGCGACTCCGCCGCCAAAAAGTTGCAGGACTGCGCCATGACCTTTCTGGGCTACCAGGCCCACGCGCAACCGGTCGGCCGGCAAACGGCGTCCGGGCCCGATCAGATGTTTCAGTTGGCGCTGCGCCTGCTTGAAAACGCCGTGGCACTGCCGCGCAAACACTGGGCAGGAGTGCACTGATGTATACCGCCAAGGGCCAACTCGACCGTAACGCCATGATCCGTCAGTACCAGCCACTGGTACGGCGGCTGGCGCACCACATGATGGCCAAACTGCCGGCCAATGTGCAGGTGGATGACCTGATCCAAGTTGGTCTGATTGGTTTGTCAGACGCTTTGTCGCGCTATGAGGCGGGCCAGGGCGCACAGTTTGAGACCTTTGCCACGCAGCGCATTCGCGGCGCCATGCTGGACGAACTGCGGGAGAACGACTGGATGTCGCGCGGCTCGCGCAAGAGCCAGAAAGATATTGAGCAAGCCTTGCACCGGCTGGAGCACCGCCTGGGTCGCACCCCGCTGGAGAGCGAGATTGCCACTGAAATGGGCATGAGCCTGGCCGACTACCAGTCGCTGTTGAGCAAAGTACGTGGCACCCAGCTGGTGTACCTGGAGGACATGGGGCGCGGCAGCGACGACGACGACAGCTTTCTCGACCGCCATGTGGCCGACAGCGACGCCGACCCCCTGAACCTGCTGGGCGATCAGCGCCTGCGCGAGGCCCTGGTGTCGGCCATCAAGCTCCTGCCGGAACGCGAGCAGCTCATCATGAGCATGTATTACGAGCAGGACATGAACCTGAAGGAAATCGCGCTGGTGATGAACGTCACCGAGTCGCGTATTTGCCAGCTGCACAGCCAGTCCATCGCCCGCCTGCGCGCCAAAATGCGCGCTCACTGAGCGGCGGGGAGGGCCGCTTGCGGCTGCGGCAGCGTCATCCGCGCGTCGCCAAGCTTCTCAGCCTCTTAACCTCTAAAGTAGATCAAGACCAAAAAAAGGGCTGCCAGCGGCAGCCCAATCCTGGAGAAAATCGGCGCTCTGGGTGTCAGGCCGACAACCGCCCAAACGCACCGCTTTGACGGCCCGGCCTGCCATAGGCGCCGGCGCCCTGTGCATAACCCGCGTCGCGGGTGGCGGGCACCAAGGTATTCAGGGCACGCTCTACCAACACGGTGCGACGGATCAAGCTCTCGCGATGCAAGGCCAGTGCGGCAGCCATTTTGCGGACCCGCGCGCTGACACGCGGGTCACGTTGCTGGGCCGGGCTGAGCCGTTGAACGGCATCTGTCAGGGTCAGCGTGGCCTGGCGAAGGCTGGCAGAGGCGATGCCCAAAGACTGCGGCTCGCCCGACACGATGGCCGCCGCCACCTCAGCCACATGGCGTTCGGCATCGGCGAAAGATTTTTCGATCAAGGTGGACATGGTGCTCACTTAACGGGACGTCTAGACTCAGACCCGGCTGCGCTTGAGCAATTCCTGGGCGTTGGACAACAATTTGTCGGCAATCGCGTCGGCGTTGACGGTGTAGGTGCCCTGCTGGATCGCTGCCCGCACCGCATTGACCTTGTCCATGTCCACATCCGCGGTATCGCTGCGGCCGGCAGCGGCCAGGGACCGGGCCGCGGTCGACACCGTGACCGCCACACCCGCCGACTGCGTGCTTTTAGACGCATTGGCGTTGGCGGTCGCGACCGCGCCCCGTTCGGGCTTGGCCGACGGCGTTTGCGCCCCGGTATTGAGCAATATGGCGTTATCGAGCGGTTGACTAATTTTCATTATGTTCTCCCGAAATGCCTTTGAAGTGGCTTCGTATAGTCTTTATCGGCCGATTCCGGATGGGCTTGAGCGATATTTTGCATGTTTTTAGCCCTTAGAGCTCCAAGCTGACGGTACGGCGGTCGGTCACCAGGCCCGACATAATCCGCCCATTCTCCATCCGGACCCGGGCTTGCTGACCGATCACCCCTGCCGACAATGCTAAACCATCGGTCATCACCTGAAAGCCCTGGCCCTGCGCCACGACGCGAATCTGGGCACCGGCCAAAAACACCTGCGCCGGCCGGATCGATCCCTGGCGCAACACCTGCCCAGTGCTCAAGGCACGTGACGCCACCTGCCCGACCCATTGCTCTGGCGTAGCCACCACGGGGCTGGGCTCAAGCGCCCAGTCGACCTCGGCCTGCAGCGCGTCGCTCTCGGTGAGCACGGTGCCAGAGGCCAGGTCGCCCCGAACCACCCAGGCCGGCCCAAAGGCCTTGACCGTCAGCGGCAAAAAAACACTCCAGCGAGAGGGGCCATCGACACAACGCACCCCAAGGCGGGTCTTGCCCCACAGCCGTGAGCCAGGTGGCAAGAAGGGCTCCACTTTGGCACAGGGGGCCAGCCGCAGCCGGCCGTCAAGTTCCCCTAGCTCGATTTCAGTACGCAGCGGGCTCGTACCCGGAGGCAGCGCCGTGGCCACCGCAGCATCTAGCCAGCGCTGGGTGGGCGCCAGCCAGTCGGGGCGTGACGGGTTCAGCGCTTGCGCGCACAGGCTGGACGACGCCAAGCCGGCCAGGGCCAACACCGCGATTGACCGGCGATACGGATTGAACAGCATTGACAACATGGTGGCGGGCCCTGGAAAGGATGTGGGCTTTGACTATAGAAGTTCCACGGATCAAGCAAAGACCGGAGTTGGCCGGGCTTTCCCCCTCAATTCGAAGCCTCGAAAATTCAAGTTTTCCCCACAATCGCTCCACGTCGTCAAACCGGGCCGTGGGCACCGGATTCCGATTCACCACCGCTGAGAGGCACTATGTTCGCAACCATGACCAACGGCTTGGACTTCCATTCGAAGGCCCTGGTCGTGCGCGCCGACCGGCAGCGCGTCATCGCCAGCAACATTGCCAATGCTGACACACCAGGCTACGTGGCCCGCGACCTCAATTTTCGCGACGCCATGGCCGCCGCCAATGGCAGCAGCGCGCAACTGGCCGGGCCCCGCATTCAAGCCACCACGGCCCAAGCCGGTCACATTGCGCTGGCCGGCAGCACCATTGGCAGTCTGGGCGGAACAGACGGCATGGCCTACACCGTACAAACCCAGCCCAGCATGGATGGCAACAGCGTTGACATGGACCGGGAACGCGCCAACTTTGCCGACAATTCGGTCCGTTATGAAGCCACCCTCAGGTTTATTAACGGCTATTCCAAGACAATCTTGAGCGCGATCCAAGGCCAGTAAGCCGACACCACCCAAGGAGACCCGCCATGTCCATGTTTTCGATCTTTAATGTGTCAGGCAGCGCCATCAGCGCCCAGTCACAACGCCTCAACGTGGTGGCCAGCAACCTGGCCAACGCCGACGCCGTGGCCGGGCCCGATGGCCAGGGCTACAAAGGGCGTCAGGTCGTCTTCGAAACCGTGAAGATGGGCTCAGACGCCTCGTCGGGTGTGCGCGTCAACGCCATCAAGGAAAGTAATGAGCCTCTGCGCAAGGTGCACAACCCCAACCACCCGTCCGCCGACGCCGAGGGCTATGTCACCCACTCCAACGTGAACCCGGTGGAAGAAATGGTGAACATGATCTCGGCCTCACGCTCGTACCAGAACAACGTCGAGGTGATGAACACCGCCAAGACGCTGCTGCTCAAAACCCTGCAAATGGGTCAATAACCCGAAGGAACCCAGCCATGGCGATCAACTCCACCTCCCCCGTCAGCAGCCCGGTGCTGCAGAACCTGCAGGCCAACACCTCGTCGAATGACAAAACCGATGCCGCGTCGCAGCAGGACCGCTTCATGAAGCTGCTGGTAGCCCAATTGAACAACCAGGACCCCATGAACCCCATGGACAACGCGCAACTGACCAGCCAGACGGCGCAGATCAGCACGGTGTCCGGCATCGAACAGCTCAACAACAGCGTGCTGGCCATGGCCAAGCAGTTTTCTTCGATGCAAATGCTGCAGAGCGCACCCATGATCGGGCACGATGTGCTGACCGCCGGCAATAGCCTGGCTGTGAGTGACGGCCGAGCCAACGGCGGCGTGGAACTGGCCAGTTCCGCGGACAAGGTGAGCGTGCAGATTCTCTCGCCGGGCGGCCAATTGCTGGACACCCTGGACCTGGGTGGCATGGCGGCCGGGCGTCAGCAGTTCTCGTGGGATGCCAGCAAATACACCGGCGGCGGCAACTTGAGTTTCAAGGTGACTGCCAGCAACGCCGGCCAAGCCATCCCCGCCACTGCGCTGGCACGGGACACCGTCAGCTCGGTTGGCACCGACGGCAGTGCCATGAGCCTGGCACTCAAGAGCGGCGCAACCGTGCGCTACGAACAAATTAAAGCGGTGCTCTGACGCGCCGACTCACACCATCACATTCAAACCTGACAGGAGCAAATCATGGGCTTTCAAACTGGCCTCGCCGGCCTCAACGCTGCGACCAAAAATCTGGACATCATCGGCAACAACATTGCCAACGCCAACACCGTGGGGGCCAAGGCGTCGCGCGCAGAATTTGCGGCGCTGGTGTCGTCGGCCGGCACGGGAGGCACTGACGAAGGCCAGGGTATTGGCGTGGCTGTGGCCACGGTGTCGCAGCAGTTCACCCAGGGCAGCGTCAACATCACCGGCAACAGCCTGGACGTAGCCATCAACGGTGGCGGCTTTTTCCAGATCACGACGGCGGAAGGCAAACCCGCCTACACCCGAGACGGCCAGTTCAAGCTGGACCGCGAAGGCAACCTGGTGACCAACCTGAAAGCCAATGTGATGGGCTATACCCTGGACTCACTTGGCCAACCGACCAGTGTCACCCCCGGTAAATTGGTGGTACCAACCGGCGCGCCGATTGCCGCCAGCCCCACCAAGACCATCGCCGCCGAAGTGAATCTGGACGCGCGGGCGACGGTAGCCACAAATTCAGCCACACCCACGTCGTTCACCAAATATGGCACCGCTGTGACGGCCTTCGACTCGCAAGGACTCGAAGTACCGGTCAACGTCTATTTTGTGAAGGTTGGGCCCGACCCAGCAGCCATTCCGGCCGTCGTTAAGGACGCCTGGGATGTTTTTGATGCCGCTAGCCAAGCCGCTGGTGAAACTACGCTAACAGACAACGCTGCCATCAAGGCCACCAACGCCTCCAACAAGGCACTGGACATCAAAAACACAGCGCTCAACAACGCCGTTCCGCCGCCCGCCACCGCCCTGCCCACCTACGCCAACGGCCTCATCCCCGCAGATGAGCCGCTCAAGCCCTCCGGCTCGCTTTTCCGCATGGAGTTCGGGGCAGACGGCACCTTACAGCGCATGATCACACCTGCGGTGATCACCGGCACCGGTGCGGCTGCGGTCACCACGCCGGAAGTTGTGTTGCCCCTGGATACCCAAGCCGTCACCCTGACATCAGGCAACACCGCCATCGGCAGCTTTTCGGCCTTGCTGGATTTGACCAAGACCACGCAATACGGGTCGTCATTCCAGGTGACCAAGCTGACCCAGGACGGCTACACCGCCGGTGATTTGACCGGTGTCTCGATCGACCAGACTGGCGTGCTGGAGACCCGCTACTCCAACGGCCAGACCAAGCGCCTGGCGCAGCTGACCTTGGCAGATTTCCGCAACCCACAGGGTTTGACCCCCATCTCAGGCGGTGCCTGGGTCGAGACCTTTGCCTCCGGTCAGCCGATTCAGGGCTTGCCCACACAGGGCAAGTTTGGTGAACTGCGCGCTGGCGCGGTGGAAGACTCCAATGTGGACCTGACGGCCGAGCTGGTGGCGATGATGACCGCGCAACGCAGCTACCAGGCCAATGTGCAGACCATCAAGACCCAGGACCAGGCCGTGCAAGCCCTGGTGAACCTGCGCTAAGCGAGGATAGCCCGCCATGGACCGCATGATCTACACCGCCATGACCGGCGCCAATGCCGCGGCGGCGCGGCAGGCGGTGCTGTCCAACAACCTGGCCAATGCCTCGACCAACGGCTTTCGCGCCGAGTTGTCGACCTTTCGCGCCGTGCCAGTGCGCGGCGACGGGGCCAGCACCCGGGTGATGGCGCTGGAGGCCACATCGGGCGAGCTCGACACCCCCGGGGCGGCTCAAAGAACCGGTCGCAACCTGGACGCCATGACGGTGGGCAAGGCCTGGTTTGGCGTGCAAGCGCTGGATGGCACCGAGTCCTACACCCGCAGCGGCTCGTTTGATGTTTCCCCCGACGGCACGCTGCTCACCAGCACCGGCCTGACGGTGCTGTCTGACGGTGGGGCCCCCATCACCGCGCCAGCCAATGCCGAGGTGACCATTGGCTTTGATGGCACGTTGAGCGCCAGGGTGGGCAATCAGGCCCCCGGCGTCATTGGCCGCCTGAAACTGGTGACCCCCACCGCCGAAGACCCGCTGCGCCGCGGCACCGACGGCCTGTTCCGCGCCGCCTCAGGCGATGCGCTGCCCAATGACCCCGACGCACGGGTGCAGAGCGGTGCTCTGGAAGGCTCTAACGTGAACCCGATTGAAACCATGGTGGGCATGATTCAGGCCGCCCGGCAGTTTGAGTCGCAGATGCGGCTGCTGCAAACCGCCGAATCCAACGACCGCTCCGCCGGCAAGCTGCTGGGCCAGCAGTGATCAACCCGCAACCGATTGACGACACAAGGACACCCATATGATCAACTCGCTTTGGATCTCCAAGACCGGCATGGAAGCCCAGCAGATGCAGCTGGACGTCATCTCGAACAACCTGGCCAACGTCTCCACCAACGGCTTCAAACGCGCCAGCGCTGTTTTCGAAGACCTGATGTACCAAAACCTGCGCCAGGTTGGCGCCAACAGCTCGGAACAGTCCCAGTTGCCCACCGGTCTGCAGATTGGTCTGGGTGTGCGTACCGTGGCCACCAGCCGCTCGTTTGCCCAGGGCAATCTGCAGCAGTCGGGCAACAAGCTCGATGTCGCGATTCAGGGCAATGGCTTTTTCCAGGTAACCATGCCAGACGGCACCACCAACTACACCCGTGACGGTGCTCTGCAAGTGGATTCACAGGGCCGGCTGGTGACAGCCACCGGCCTACCGCTGGCCAATGGCGTCACGGTTCCGGTCAACGCCACCAGCGTGGCCATTGCCGCCGACGGCACGGTCACCGTGCAAATCCCGGGCAGCACGGCACCGCAGACCGCTGGCAGCATTGCGCTGGCCAACTTTCTGAACCCGGCAGGCCTGGAGCCCAAGGGCCAGAATCTGTACGCCGAAAGCCCGGCCTCGGGCCAACCCAGCAGCGGCACCCCAGGGGCCAATGGCCTGGGCTCACTGATGCAGGGCTTTGTGGAAACCTCGAACGTCAATGTGGTGCAGGAGCTGGTCACCATGATCCAGACCCAGCGCGCCTATGAAATGAACTCCAAGGCGATTCAGACCTCAGACCAGATGCTGCAGAAACTGGGGCAGCTGTGATGCGCCGACTGACTCTGACCCTTGGTCTGACCGCCGGCCTGGGCCTGTTGCTGGCCGGCTGCGAGACCATCCCCAAGCCGGTGAAAGTGGACTTTGCCGAAGCCCGGCCAGCGCCGCTGCCTATGGTGGCCGCGCCTCGCCCCGCCAGTGGCAGCCTGTTCCAGGCCGTCAGTTACCGGCCAGCTTTCGAGGACCCGCGCGCGCGCACCATTGGCGACACCATCACCATTCAAATCGTGGAAAACGTGACCGCCAGCCAGGTCTCCAAATCAACCTCCAACCGAACCACCAGCATGGACGCCGGCATCTCAGCGGCACCGCTGATCTCGGCCATGGACATTGCCAACCTGAAAGTGGGCGCAGCCTCCACCAATGACTTCTCCGGCAAGGGCGGCACCGAGAGCGCCAACACCTTTGCCGGCACCATCACCGCGACGGTGGTCGAAGTGCTGCCCAACGGCCACATGATCGTCACGGGTGAAAAACAGGTCGGCGTGAACCAGAACGTCGACGTGCTGCGGTTTTCAGGCACGGTGGACCCAAAAACAGTGCAGCCAGGCAATGTGGTCAGCTCCAACAAGGTGGCCAACGCGCGCATGGAGTCGCGGGGCCGTGGCGCTCAAGCCGAAGCGCAAACAGTTGGCCTGTTATCACGGTTCTTTTTCAGCTTTCTACCGTTCTAAAGCTTATGAGAATAGTGCCGAGGGGTCACTATTCATGCATGCTTTATTTCAAACATTTTTCCCACAGCGCGGCCGCCGCTTCAAGCCAGTTATCAGCTGGCTGCTGCTGGCCACTCTGCTTTGTACCGGGCCGGCACAGGCCGCTCGGATCAAGGAAGTGGCCGCCGTGGAAGGCGTGCGCAGCAACCAGTTGACCGGCTTCGGCCTGGTGGTGGGGCTGGACGGCACCGGCGACCAGACCACCCAAATGCCCTACACCGCGCAGGGCCTCACCAATTACCTGCAGCAACTCGGCATTACCCTTCCCGCCGCCGCAGTGGGGCAGTTGCAGCTCAAGAATGTGGCTGCCGTGTTGGTCACTGCACAATTACCCGCCTTTGCCAGGCCAGGCCAGGCGCTCGACGTGAACGTCTCCTCGATGGGCAACTCCAAATCGCTCAAGGGCGGTATGCTGATCACCACGCCGCTTAAGGGCGCCGATGGCGAGATCTATGCTCTGGCGCAGGGCAATCTGGTGGTGGCTGGTGCCGGTGCCTCGGCCGGGGGCAGCAAGGTCCAGGTCAACCACCTGAGCGCGGGGCGCATCCCCGGCGGCGCCCAGGTGGAGCGGGCAGTGCCGACGCCGCTGCTTGAGGGCATCAGCATCACCCTGGGGCTGGAGGCCTCTGATTTTCAGACCGCACGAAAGGTGGCACAAGCCATCAACCGTCGCTTTGGCGAAGGCGCCGCACGCGCCCTTGATGGCCGCACGGTGCGGGTCAATGCCCCGATGGACTCCGATGCTCGGGTATCTTTCATTGCCGAGCTGGAAGAGCTGCAATTGGAAGACTCAATCCGTGCCGCCAAGGTGGTGATCAACTCGCGCACCGGCTCGATTGTTTTGAACCAGTCTGTGACCTTGGGCGCTTGCGCAATCGCCCATGGCAACCTGTCCATCAGCATCAGCACCACGCCCGTCATCAGCCAGCCCAACGCACTGTCCACCGGCGGCCAAACAGTGGTCGCCGAAAAGAGCAATATTCAGATTCGGCAGGAGCCCGGCATGCTGATCCAGGTGCCGGCCTCGCCGCAGCTCTCAGACGTGGTGCGGGCCCTGAACGCCCTGGGCGCTACGCCACAGGACCTGCTGGCCATTCTGCAAGCGATCAAGGCTGCTGGCGCCTTGAACGCAGAACTCGAGGTCATCTGACATGAACCTAGCCCGTCTTCCAAGCGCTTCCGATGCTCTGGCGGCAGACGCCCGCAGCCTGAATGCGCTCAAGGCCCAGGCCGGGCAAAACACACCGGAGTCGATTCAGCAGGCCGCCAAGCAGTTTGAATCGCTGTTCATGCGGGAACTGATCAAAAGCATGCGTGAAGCCACCATGAAGTCTGGCTTGATGGACAGCCCCGGCGGCGACCTGGGCGCTGACTTGCTGGACCAACAGTTTGCCGTGCAAATGTCCGGCCAGCCTGGCGGCCTGTCTGAATTGATCGCCAAGCAACTGTCACGCCAGATGGGCAACCCGGAAGAGCCCGTCAAGCCGAAGGTTTCGGCTTCGCCCAATGTGTCGACAACGCCCCAGGTGTCGGCAACGCCGCCTGCCGCCAAGGCCAAGATCGCTGCGGCGGCCACTGCGGCCTACGGTGCGCAGCCCATCGCCCCCGCCAGCGCGTCCAGCAATTTTGTCAAGCGCCACGGCGATGCGGCCGACCGGGTGGCCAAAGCCACTGGCCTGCCCGCCGGCTTCATGCTGGGCCAAGCCGGTCACGAAACCGGTTGGGGCAAGCATGAGATCAAACACAAAGACGGCTCGCCCTCCTTCAACCTGTTTGGGATCAAGGCAGGACCCAACTGGACCGGCAAGGTGGCCGAGGTCACCACCACCGAGTATGTCAATGGCGTGGCCAAGAAGACGGTTGCCAAGTTCCGTGCTTACGAGTCTTACGACGCCTCATTCCGCGACTATGCGCGGCTGATCACCGAAACGCCCCGCTACGCCCAGGCCAAGAAACAAACCAGCTCGCCGCTGGCCTTTGCGTCGGGCTTGCAGCGCGCCGGTTATGCCACTGACCCGGAATACGCCAACAAGCTGAGCCGCGCCATCAACACCACGCTGCGGCTTCAACGGGCCCACGCCTAAGGCGCTGAACTATGAGTGGCATTTTCAACATCGGGGTGCGGTCGCTGCAGGCGAACCAGGCGGCCTTGCAGACCACCGGCAACAACATTGCCAACGTCAACACGCCGGGCTACTCACGCCAGTCGGTGGTGGTGCAAACCGTGCAAGGACAGTACACCGGCGGCGGCTACATCGGCTCCGGTGTCGACATCTCCACGGTGCAGCGTCAGCACAGTGAGTTTCTGACGCGGCAGTCGGCTTTGTCTAGCTCCGTGGCTGCCAGTGATACCCAACGCCTGGCGCAGCTCAAGCAGTTGGAAGATGTATTTCAGGGTGGTGACGCCGGGCTCGGGTCGGCCATCAGCGACATGATGAACGCCTTCTCTGATGTCGCCAACGCCCCCACCGACCTCAGCGCGCGTGCCGTGGTGCTGACCCGGGTCGACGAGGCCACAGCACGAATTCGGACCGCTGAGAGCCGCATGACCGACCTCAGACGCGGGGTGGGCAGTGAGCTGGCATCGGCGGTGGCCTCGGTCAACTCGCTGGCCGCCCGCATTTCCAAGGTCAATCAGGAAATTGCACGGACCAACGGTTCGGGACAGGCGCCCAATGACTTACTGGACAAGCGTGACCAACTGATCAAGGACCTGAACGGCTATGTGCAGACCACCAGTGTGGCGGCCGACGATGGCACGGTCAGTATTTTTCTGGCCAGCAGCCAGCCACTGGTGCTGGGCAACAGTGTCAGGCCAGTGGCGCTGGGCAATGACACCTTTGGTGACCCCTCGAAAGTCAAACTGACCCTGACACAGGGCAGTACCACCACCGTGCTGGAAGAGGCGACGCTGGGTGGCGGTAAGTTGGCTGGTTTGCTGAGGTTTCAAAACAGTGACCTGCAGGCAGCGGGCCAGCTCCTTGGCCGATTGGCCTTGGCGATAGGCACCGCCGTCAATGAGCAGCACCGGCTCGGGCTAGACCTGAAAGGCGCCGCCGGCGGCGACCTGATCCGCATGGGCCCGATTCCTGATGGCCGCCCTGCCAGCAGCAACACCGGCGATGCCACTGTGGCAATGGCGGTACAAACCATTCCCAGCTCTGGCGCGAGTGCGCTGCAGGCTTCCGACTACCAAATCGACTTCACAGGCAGCAGCGCTGGCAGCGTGACACGCCTGTCCGATGGGCTGGTGACCGAGTTCTCGACCACGCCGATCAAGATCGACGGGCTGGACCTGACCATCACCGGCACCGCCGCCCAGGGCGACAGCTTTTTGCTCAAATCCTTCAGTGCCGTGGCGGCCACCATTGCCACCGCCTTTGCCTCGCCTGGCGCGCTGGCCGCCAGCAGCCCGGTGGCGGCGCGGGCCGGCAGCAGCAACCTGGGCACACTGGTGCTGGGTAGCCTGGCCACGCGCTCAGTGCCCGCCCCAGCCGCCGTGACGCTCACCTTTACTGCCTCTGGCACCTACACGCGGTCCGACACCGGGGCCACCACCTACCCCTACACGGCGGGTCAGGCCATCGAGTACAACCCAGCCACATCGACCACCAGCGCCAGTGGGTGGTCATTGACCCTCAAAGGCGCCGCTATGGCCGGCGACACCTTTGTGGTGGGCAGCAACGCCTCGGTCCAGCCCAATGCCGACCCCAGGCTCAACGCCGGCAACGCCTTGAGCCTGATGGCCCTGCGCGATGCGGCCCTGTTTGATGGCTCGGCCCTGACCGACGGCTATGCCGGACTGATGGCCCAGGTCGGCGTGATGGTTCAGGGCGCCTCCTACGCCGCTGACGTGTCGCAGTCGATTGCCAACAACGTCGAGCAGGACCGCTCCAGCGTGGCCGGCGTCAACCTGGACGAAGAAGCCGCCAAATTGCTCCAGTACCAACAGGCCTACCAGGCCTCAGCCAAGATGCTGCAGATTGCGCAGGGCGTGTTCGACGCACTGCTGCAAAGTCTGGGCCGCTAGGCTGGCCGCCAACCTAGGATTCCACCATGCGACTGAGTTCAGCCAACGCTTACGACAATGCCCTGCAGAACCTCTACGCCCGCCAAAGCGAGCTGACTGGCCAGCAAGAGAAGCTGACTTCTGGCAAAAACGTCAATCGGGTCAGCGACGACCCCACCGGTGCGGCCCAGGCCGAGCGCGCATTGACCCGGCTGTCACGCATCGCCAGCGACAACCGCGCGCTCGAGGTCCAACGCAGTGCCATCACCTTGGCAGAGTCAACACTGGGTGACGCCACCAGTGTGGTGCAACGCCTGCGCGAGCTGACGGTCAGTGCCGGCAATGGCGCGTACAGCGCCTCGGACCGCAGCAGCATCGCCAAGGAAATGACCGGTTTGCGCGAGCAACTGTTTGCCATGGCCAACAGCCAGGACAGCAATGGCACGCCCTTGTTTGGCGGTTTGGGCAGTGCCAGTGCGCCGTTTTCTGACAGTGCCAGCGGCGTCAGCTTCAATGGCGTGGCCGGTCAACAAGCCGGCACGGACGTTGGTCTGCCCACCGCGATGGACGGCCAGGCGGTCTGGATGAATGTGCGTTCCGGTAACGGCAGCTTCAACCTGGCCACCGGCACCAGCAATACCGGCAGCCTGTGGACCAACACCGGCCAGGTGCTCAACCCCACCGCCCTCACCGGGCATGACTACAGCGTAAGCTTTACCGTCGCACCCGGGGTCGGCGGTGCCATCACCTACAGCGTGCAAGACAACACCACCGCCAACCCGGCCCTGCCCACAAACCAGCCCTATGTACCAGGCCAGGCCATCACCTTTGACGGCCTCTCGCTGGTGGCCAATGGCACCCCAGCCAATGGCGACGCCGTGCTGGTGAGCCCGAGCACCACCACCAATATGTTCAAGGTCATCGACGATGCGATTGCCGCCATCGGCAACAGCACTGCCACCAGCAGCCAGCGCGCGCAGGCTACCGGGCTGGCATTGACACAGATCGATACCGGCATGAACCAACTGCAGGCGGCGCGCAGCCAAGCGGGTCAGTGGCTGAACCGTGCCGACACCATCCAGTCCACCCAAGAGGGGCGAGCCGTGCAGCTCCAAGCCGAAAAGTCACGCGCCGAGGAGCTTGACATGGTCAAAGGCATTTCTGACTTCACGCGGATTCAAACCGGTTACCAGGCAGCGCTGCAGTCCTACGCCCAGGTGCAGAAGCTGTCACTGTTCAACTTCATCAGCTAAAAAAATGAGCACCTCCGTGTTGGATCAGTTGTCGCTGGGCTACCAGTTGTACTGGAACGCTCAGCGCGAACCGGCGGCGTTCGGCCTGGCCGTTGGCACCCACGGCGCACCACTGACCGACGGGCCCGCGCTGCTGGCCGCGCTGCAGGGTCTATGGCCCAGCAAAGCCCTGCCCCTGATGCTGGCGGTCGGCTCTGGCGTGCTTTTGAGCAGCCTGCTTGACCACGCCCTACCCGGCAGCCCGGGCCTGATTTTGGAGGAGAGCCAATTGCGCGACCCGTCCATGGCGCGTCGGGTTCACCATGCGCACCAGCGGGGTCTGGCGCTGTTGTGGCGGGGTTCGCCTGGCGCCCGCCCACCCAGTTCGCTGGCGCCCTGCTTCAGCGGCCTGCTGCTGACCCTGACAGCCCAGGAAGCCCTGGCCGGCTTGCAGGCGTCGCGGCTCAAACCCAAAGCGTTTGAGCAAGCCTGGTCGGCGCCCACACGCAGCACCCAGCCCAGCGGACATCTGTACGCTGATGTGGCCAGCCGCCGGTTGGTAGACCTTTGCCTGGATGAGCTCAATGCCTGGGGTGTGGCAGGTTGGCCTGTGGACGAGGTGTTGGACGGCTATGGCAAACGGCTGATCCAGCCTGCGCGCAGCGTCATCACGCGACTGCTGGAGGCTGTGGACGCTGACGACAGCACCGCAGACATTGACCAACTGCTGCGTCGCGAACCCATATTGTCTTATCGGCTGCTGCGTTTTGCCAACTCGGCAGGCTTGGCTCTGCGCATGCCGGTAGACTCTTTGTCGCGGGCGGTTAAAGCCCTGGGCTATGCCCAACTGCGTGCCTGGTTGCGCGAACAATTGCCGCGCGCCAGCAGTGACCCCGATTTGCTCCCTATCAGCACCGCGATGGCACTGCGGGCCCGGCTGATGGTGCAGTTGCAACCCGATGGCGCCGGCCAGTGCCCCGAAGAGGACGTCTACCTGTGCGGCCTGTTGTCACAAATGGATCTGCTGCTGGGCGAGCCCCTGCCCGCGGTGCTGGCAAGACTGCCCCTGCCGGCCTCGGTAAAAGCCGCGCTGCTGCAGCAAAATGGCCCCATCCAGGCAGCGCTGGAAGTGGCCACAGCGCTCGAGTCTGACCACACCGACCGCACCCGCTTGTTGTGCGAACTGCACCAGGTGGAGGCACAAACCGTGAACCGGGTACTGCTGCAAACCCTGGCCCAAACCCGGCACCAGCCGGCCAAGAGCCTGCTGCTGGTTTAGTCGCCTTCAGAAGCGGCGGCCGATTCTGGCGAGTCTGTCAGAATCCAAGCCAATTCATGAACAGCGTCGAACTCACCGCCCTGCTGGTGTTGGCCACTGTGGCCAGCTTTAGCCCGGGGCCCAACACCACCCTCTCCACCGCATTGGCCGCCAACCTGGGCCTGCGCCGCGCCATGCGCTTTGTCCTGGCCGTGCCCGTGGGCTGGGGCCTGCTGCTGAGCCTGTGCGCCGGCGGTCTGGGTACGCTGGTGGTGGCGCTGCCACCGCTGCGCTGGGGCATCCAGGCCTTTGGCGTGGCCTACCTGCTGTGGCTGGCCTGGAAGCTGGCACACAGCAACACTTTGCAGCAGGCCAGCGCGGCCCAGTTGGAAGTCACCTTTTGGCAGGGTGTGATGCTGCAGTTTCTCAACATCAAGGCCTGGATGCTGGCCCTAACCGTTGTGGCGGGCTGGCTGGCCGGCCGGCCCGATGCAGCCCCGCGCTTTGCGCTGATCCTGCCGCTGATGATGGCCTTTGGTTTTTTCAGCAACCTGCTGTACGCGGCCGTCGGTTCGCTGCTGCGCGACTGGCTGAGCGGGCCAGCCCAATCAGGTCAGCGCTTGCGCTGGTTCAACCGGCTCATGGCCGGGGTTTTGGTGCTGACCGCCGGCTGGATGGCCAAGCTGTGAGCATGTCGCAGCAAACCCGCGGCATGTGGCTGGGGCTGTTGGGCGTGGCCATTTTTGCGGTGACGCTGCCCATGACGCGACTGGCCACCGGCACGGCGGAAGCGCCGCAGCTCTCACCCTGGTTTGTCACCTTTGGCCGGGCCACACTGGCCGGAGCCCTGTCCATTCTTTTCTTGTTGCTGACGCGCTCGCCTTGGCCTACCGCGGTACAGCGCAGGCCGCTGGCCCTGGCGGTGCTGGGCAATGCTTTGGGGTTTCCGCTGCTGCTGGGTTTTGCTTTGCGCCACGTGAGCTCCGGTCACGCTGCGGTGGTGCTGGCGCTGCTGCCCCTGGTCACGGCAGCCGCCGCAGCCTGGGTAATGCACCAGCGCGCCCGGCTGGGCTTCTGGCTCAGTGCGGCTGCCGGTGCCAGCTTGGTGGTGGCCTACTCGCTGTTTCGCGCGCAACAGCACAGCGGCGGCTTTGCGGTGCAGTGGGCCGACCTGCTCTTGCTGGGTGCGGTCTTGCTGGCAGCCATGGGCTATGTGTTTGGCGCCCAGGTCACGCCCAGCCTGGGGGCCGAGCGGGTGATTTGCTGGATCTGCGTGATGGCGCTGCCTGTCACCCTGCCCGGCGCGCTTTTGACCTGGCCACAACACCCCATTGCTTTGCCGTCTTGGCTGGGGCTGCTGTACGTGGGCGTGTTTTCGATGTGGGCCGGCTTTTTTGCCTGGTTTCGCGGCCTGGCCCTGGGCGGCGCCCTGCGGGTGAGCCAGACCCAGTTGCTGCAACCCTTTTTAAGCATACTGGCGGCCGTGCCGCTGTTGGGCGAACCCTTGGAGTTGGTGACGCTCGGTTTTGCACTGGCCGTGGTGGCCAGTGTGTTTGTTGGCAAACGCCTCAGCTGAGGCACGCTGCTACACCTGACGGAGACGCACATGAGTTGGACCCTGGCGGCGCGCGCTGCAAAAATGAATCCCTCGGTGATCCGCGAGATCCTGAAAGTTACCGAGCAACCCGGCATCATCAGTTTTGCCGGTGGCCTGCCATCGGCCCAAACTTTTCCGGTGGCCGAGTTTGCCGCCGCCTGCGCCAAGGTGCTGCAGAGCGACGCGCCGGCGGCATTGCAGTACGCTGCCAGCGAGGGCTTTGGCCCCTTGCGCGAGATCGTGGCTGCCGATCTCGCCCGCCACAGCGCGGCAGCCGGCGTGCCCTGGGCGGTAGACCCGGCACAGGTGCTGATCACCACCGGCTCGCAGCAGGGGCTGGACCTGGTGGCCAAGGTGCTGATTGACGCCGGCAGCAGGGTTTTGGTCGAATCCCCCACTTACCTGGGCGCGGTGTCGGCCTTTGTGCCGATGGAGCCCGTTGTGCAAGACATTGGCAACGATGCCGACGGCATCGACCTGGCCGACCTGCGTGCCAAAGCCCTGGCCAGGAATGGGTCAGGATCAGCGGCGCGCTTTTTGTACGTGCTGCCCAACTTTCAGAACCCAACAGGGCGCAGCATGAGCGAAGCTGGCCGCGCCGGGCTGAGCCAAACCGCCGCCGAGCTGGGTCTGCCGCTGATTGAGGACAACCCCTACGGCGACCTGTGGTTCGACACGCCCCCGCCGGCACCGCTGACCGCACGGCACCCGGCTGGTGGCATTTACCTGGGCTCGTTTTCCAAGGTGCTGGCGCCCGGGCTGCGGCTGGGCTACCTGGTGGCGCCAGCGGCGGTGTACCCCAAGTTGCTGCAGGCCAAGCAGGCGGCCGACCTGCACAGCCCCGGCTTCAACCAACGAGTGATATTTGAGGTGATGCAAAACGGTTTCCTGGACCGGCATGTGCCCACCATCCGGGCCCTGTACAAGGCGCAGCGCGATGCCATGCTGCTGGCACTCGCCGAGGCGTTTCCGGCCGGCAGCGACCCCGACCACACCTTGACCTGGAACACCCCGGCTGGCGGCATGTTTCTGTGGGCCCGGCTACCCAAAGGCATGGACGCCGTGCACCTGCTGCCGCACGCGGTGGCGCGCGGCGTGGCCTTTGTGCCGGGCGCGCCGTTTTTTGCTGGCGCCGCCGACCCGCGCACCCTGCGCCTGTCCTTCGTCACGCCCAGTGTGGCGGAGATCCACCGTGGCGTGGCCGCGCTGGCCGACGCCATCCGGGAGCAGCAAGTATGAGCAGCGATAAGCGCGGGGGCAGCATGAGCACCGCCGGGCCGCCCCAAGGTGCGAAGGCCCCCTCGGGGGGCAGCGCAGCACACGCAGTGGCAAGCGTGGGGGCCATCCTCCGTGCTTACCAACAGGTCGATGTGTTCACAGCCCTGCCCTACCTGGGCAACCCTCTGGCGGTCGTGCTGGACGGCAGCGGGCTGGACGACGACGCCATGGCGGCCTTTGCGCGCTGGACCAACCTGTCCGAGACCACCTTTGTGCTGCCGGCCAGTGCCGAGGCGGCAGCGCAGGGCGCCGACTACCGGCTGCGCATCTTCACCCCTGGCGGCGAACTGCCCTTTGCCGGCCACCCCACGCTGGGCAGTTGCCACGCCTGGCTGGCCCATGGCGGCCAGCCGCAACAGCCTGGGCAGGTGGTGCAGGAATGCGGCGTGGGCCTGGTCACGCTGCGCCGCGACGGCGCCCGGCTGGCCTTTGCCGCACCCGCGCTGCGCCGCAGCGAGCCGAAACCGGCGCTGCTGCAGGCGGTGCTGGCGGCACTCGGCCTGCAGCCTATCCAAGTGCTGGCTGCCCAGCTGCTGGACAACGGACCGCAATGGCTGAGCCTGCTGCTGGACTCACCTGCCACCGTCATGGCTGTGCAGCCCGACCACGCCGCCCTGAAAACTTTAGGGCAAAAAGTGGGCCTAGCCAGCGTGGAATATAGCGATGTAGCTCCTTTATTGATAGCGAGGTCGAACCGAGAGGCGCGGGCCTTTGGCACCCGAGCCGACACCGCAGCGGAGCCCGAAACCGGGGTCGCCACCGGCCTGCAGGTGCGCGCCTTTGCCGCCGCCATTGGCGTGCCCGAAGACCCGGTTACCGGCAGCCTGAACGCCAGCCTGGCGCAATGGCTGATCGCCGAGGACGTGCTGCCCGAGCGCTACACCGCGCGCCAAGGCTCGGCGCTGGGGCGCGACGGCTGGGTGTACATCACGCAGGATTCGGCGGGCCAGGTGTGGGTTGGCGGTGATTCGGTGACCTGCATCGCCGGCACGGTGCTGCTGTGAGCGCCGCGCCACCTTTGGCCACCCTGGACCACCTGGTGGTGCTGGCGACCAGCCTGGCCAGCGGCGTGGCCTGGGCCGAGGCCACTCTGGGCGTCACCCCCGGCCCTGGCGGCGAACACCCGCTGATGGGCACCCACAACCGGCTGCTGCGCCTGCGCACCAGCAGTGATCAAGCCACTACCCAGCCTGGGGCGGCCTATCTGGAGATCATCGCCATCAACCCGGCCGCCACGCCAACGCTGCAGCCACCCGAGCGCCGCTGGTTCGATATGGACGACCCGGCCCTGCGGGAGCGCGTGGCCCAGATGGGGCCGCAGCTGGTGCACTGGGTGGCGCGGGTGCCGGATCTGACCGCTGCGCTGCTGGCCTGGCGGGAGCTTGGCATAGCCCGCGGTGAAGCGCGCGCCGCCTCGCGCCCGACGCCGGGCGGCCTGCTGCAGTGGCAGATCAGCCTGCGCCCGGACGGCCAACGCCTGTTTGACGGCTGCCTGCCCACCCTGATCGAATGGGGGCCGCACCACCCCACCGCCGCCATGCCCGACAGCGGCCTGACGCTGCAATCGCTGGCCCTGCAACACCCGCAGGCAACGCTTTTACAGGCTGCCTGTCAGGCCATCGGGCTGGACGAGGTGTTGATTAGTGCGGGCCCGGCTCGCCTGAGCGCGCAACTGGCCACGCCATGCGGGTCGCTGACCCTTCTTTCTTGACCCTGCATTCCTGAAAGACCCCAACCATGAGCACACCATGACCCACCCCACCTTGCCGACCCTGCCCGAGATTGAAGCGGCTGCGGCCGTGGTGTACCGCGAGTTCCAGGCCACGCCGCAGTACCGTTGGGCGCTGCTGAGCGAACGGCTGGGCACTGACTGCTGGGTCAAGCACGAAAACCACACCCCGGTGGGCGCCTTCAAAATCCGTGGCGGCCTGTGCTACTTTGACCAACTGGCCCAGAGCGGCACTTTGCCGCGGGCCATCGTCAGCGCCACCCGGGGCAACCACGGCCAGAGCATGGGCTGGGCGGCGCGCGCCCACGGCATCCCCTGCAGCATCGTGGTGCCGCAAGGCAACTCGGTCGAGAAAAACGCCGCCATGCGCGCGCTAGGCGTGACGCTGATCGAGCACGGCGCCGATTTTCAGGACGCCCGCGAGCACGCCATGCAACTGGCCGAGCAGACCGGCGCGCACATGGTGCCCAGCTTTCACCCGGCGCTCTTGCTGGGGGTGAGCACCTACTGGTGGGAACTGATGCGCGCGGTGCCGCAACTGGATGTCGTCTATGTGCCCATTGGGCTGGGCTCGGGCGCCTGCGCCGCCATTGCGGCCAAACTGGCGCTGGGGCACCGCGCTCGCATCGTGGGCGTGGTCAGCACGCTTGCCACCACCTATGCCGACTCACTGGTGGCCGGCCATGTGGTGGCGGCGCCGGTCAGCACGCTGCTGGCCGACGGCATGGCGGTGCGCCTGGCCGACGCCAGCGCGCTGGCCATTCTGAGCCAGCACCTGGACCATGTGGTCAAGGTGAGCGATGCCGAGGTGGCGCAGGCCATGCGCGACCTGTTCACAGACACCCACAACGTGGCCGAAGGCGCCGGCGCCGCCAGCTTCGCCGCCGCCATGCAGGAGCGCGCCCAGCTGCGCGGCCAGGTGGTGGGTACGACGCTGTGCGGCGGCAATGTGGACGCCGATGTGTTTGCGCGGGTGCTGGCTGGCGGCAACTGACTACCTGGATTCCCGTGGCCACGGGAATGACGCAGATATGGTCATCCTCGCCCCCGATCAGGTCGAGGGCAGGCTGCAGGCGGAGATCCATGTCTTCTGTTTGCTATCAAATAAATAGCTAAAACATCAAGCGCGACAAGGCCTAGAGCCCGATTAGGTTTAAATTCCAACGATGGGAAGCCTCCACCTTACTCCCGAGAAACAGAGCCAGAGTCAGCGGCTGGGGCTACCCATCTTGACTCCCTTATTTCAGACCCATGCAATTGGCGTAATACGTCACGGTCGCGGGCCAGTCTGAAAAGATGCCCATGATGCCAACGTCTTTAGCCAACACATCCAGCACCTGCATCACATCCCCGTCGCGTTTGATGACGGGGCCGACAGTCTGGTAATACCAGCCAGGGTTGCCGCTAGCCAGCACGCCTGAGCGCTCCAAACTCCAGGTGATGATGCTCAGCCCGCTCTGCTTGGCGTTTTTGGCGTAGCGCGAGGCCACCAGCTTGCCGCCAGCCGTTTCGAGCAGCGCAAATATTGGCGGAGCGACGATTTGAATGCCGTCGTTTTTGTAACTTTGCAGCATCTCTAAATTAGGCAAATCAGCGGCTTTTTCGGCGCTGTCTAAAAAAACTGCCTGCTTGCCAAATGCGCTCTCGTTTTTGACCCAATACAAAACGTCTTTTTTATTGAAGGATTGCGCAAACACCTGGCCGGCAGGTACGCCGGCAGCTTTGTACTCATCAATCATTTTTTGCGCGTAGTTTTCCTGGCTAAATCCCTCAAAAGGCATGCTGACGCTGGCTGACTTCAGCTCGGGGGTCATCTTCACGCCCAGCCGGGTAAACAGCGCAATGCTCTCGGCGTGCGTCATCAAGGTGCCGCTGCTTGGCCCGCTGTACAGGTCGGTTCGCCAGCTGGCAGTCCCGGCCATGTAGTCTGCAACCGTGGTGGCCTTGGCGTTCGACGCATCCATCTTCCCGCGCAAGGTTTTGAACTCGGCCAGGGTGATGTCGCTGGTGCGGCACTCAGCCGATGCAGGGGTGTTTTTAACCGGGTCGTGCGGCGTGAAGCCCTTGGTGCATTTCGCGGCCAATGGCGTTGCCAAGATGTTGGTGCTTGTGTGCAAGTCGTTCTGCGCATGACGGCAGACCAATGCTTTGTCTTTGGTGAAGGTCACGTCGCACTCCACAATGCCGGCGCCCATGCGGGCTGCGGCTTCATACGACTCTTTCGTATGCTCGGGAAACATCAAGGCAGCGCCGCGGTGACCAATGGAGAAATCAGTTTTTGAAAACGGGCCGTTGGCGCAGCTCTGCAATTTGTCTTTTAGCGGGCCAGGCGTCATGTCGGCAGTCAAAAAATAAGGCCGGGGTCCCAGCTGAACAGTGCTGATGGCCGCGGGCGTTTGTGCCACTGACAGAGTGCTGGCAATCGACAGAATCGTGAACGCGAGCGAGCGGATGCGCTTTTGCATGAAGTGTTCCTTGGGAGTTGGTAGACGGCTTTTTCACGCTAACGAGACCAGGTGACAAATGCATGACCACCAGCCTAGTGTCGTCGCAAGCGCGACAAAGGCTGGAGGCCAATGTGGCTTAGATTCAAGAGATGGGAACCCTCTACCTTGTGCGCCATGGCCAGGCCTCGTTTGGTGCGCAGGACTACGACCAACTCAGTGAGCTGGGTCAGCGCCAGAGCCAACGCTTGGGGGAATACTTCAAACTCAAGGGCCTGCGCTTTGAGCAGGTGCTGACCGGCACCCTGAAGCGCCACCAGCAGACCCTGGCCGGCATCTGCAGTGGCGGCGGCTTTAGCACCGACGCTTTGTCCCTGCCCGGTCTCAATGAGTACGACAGCGAAGCGGTGATTGCCGCCATCCACCCGCACCCGCTGGCCAAGCCAGATACGCCCGAGCTGTACCGGTATCATTTCCGCCTGCTGCGCGACGGCCTGACGCAGTGGATGAACGGCGTGGTCAGCCCGCGCGGCATGCCAAGCTACCGCGAGTTCCAGCAGGGCGTGGCCGATGCACTTGCACAGGTGCGACAGCAGACTGCGGGTGATGTGCTGCTGGTCTCTAGCGGCGGGCCAATCTCAACTGCGATGGGACAAATTCTGGGCACCACCCCCGAGACCACCATCGAGCTCAATATGCGCATCCGCAACAGCGCGGTGACCGAATTCAACTTCAACCCCAAACGCCACGCGCTGCAAACCTTCAACACCCTGCCCCATCTGGACCAGCCCGAATACGCGAGCTGGATCACCTACGCCTGAACACTCGGTTTTGGCGCTCTGGTCAAGGCGGCGCCGGGCTGAGCGGCTCCGCGGCTGTCCCCCGCCCTAAGGGCTCCTCCTTGATGCCGCTGCGCCGCTCAACCCGTCACCACCTTGACGACCTCGCTTGCTGAGACTGTCGTTCCTGGCCACCAACTCGTCGTCCCCAGCTCGACTGGGGACCCATGACTGCCTGGATTCCCGCCTGCGCGGGAATGACGGGAGAGCAAGGGGATGGCGTGCCTGCTGCAGCGGCATCAAGGAGGAGCCCGAAGGGCGGGGGACAGCCGCGGAAGCAGGCACACCAGCCCCGCCCGCGCCAGAAGCAAACCCCAGACCCGACACCGACACCGACACCGACACCGTCACCCTCACCGCCAACGCCAAGGGCAAAGGCCCAAAAGAAGATCAGCGCAGCAAAATCAACCCCGTCCCCACCACCGTCAAGCCCGCGCCCAGCCAGGCCGCAGGTGCCGGCGGGCGGCCCAGGCGCAACCACAGCAGGGGCAGCAGCAACACCGGCGAGACCGAGGACAGGATGGCCACGGTGCCGACGTCACCGTTTTTCAGGGCCACCAGCACCAGCGTCATGCCCAGACCCATAGCCACGAAACCATTCACGCCGGTTTGGGCCAGCACCGCAAAAGTGGGGCGCTGCAAGGGCCGGGCTGCGGCAAAACCGCTGGCCAGCAGCGCAAACTGAGCGAGTGTGGCCACGCTGACACGCACCGCCGAGGCAGCGATCGGATCGACCCCAGGCGTGATCATGACCGGCTTGACGATTAGCGAGGCCAGCGCCTGGCACAGGGCCGCCAGCAGGGCCAGCAGCACACCGGCGCCAACGTGACCCTGATCGGCCTCCCAGGCGTGGTCGTCGTCCTGGCGCCGGCCGAGCAGGATCGCCGTCATCACCCCGGCCAGTGTCAGCGCGCCGCCCAGGGCCGCCTGCAGCCCGATGCGCTCGCCCAACACCACAAAGCCCAGCACCGCGCTGAAGGCCGCATGAGTGGCAAACAGCACGCCGGCACGGCGCGGCCCAAGGCGGTTCATGGCGGCAAACAGGGCCACGTCGCCTACAAAGATGCCGACCAGCCCGCTCAGGGCCAGCGGCCACCAGCTCTGCGGGGGCAGGCTGCGCCAACCGCCCCAGGGGGCCAGAGTGAGCGTCACACCCCACAGCATCAGCGCCACCAGCAGCATGCGCCAGCGGCTAAAGGCAAAGGCGCCCAGGTGGCGAGACGGGCCCACCGAGATCAGGCTGCCCAGCGCCCAGCAGGCGGCGGCGCCCAGCGCCAGCAGGTCATAGGCGGCCGGCATCAGCCGAGGTCGGGCTGATCGACCAGCGTGCTCAGCGGCAGGCGGTCCAACTCGGCCAACAGCTGCGCCAGCGACCGGCCCGCCGCCTGCACCAGCGCTTCGCCCTTGGCTGCGGTGGCGGCAGCGGCATGGCCGACCGCGCCGGTGAGGTTGTAGTCCTGCGTCTGCCAGCCGAGTTTGGCGCTGCGGCCGTTGCCCAGAATGGGAAACTGCTGCGCCCGCGCCTGCGCGGTCGAGGCAAAGTAGCGGGCCTGGTCCATCTGCACCCGCTGTGGCGCCAGCGCCAGCATCATTGAAGTCTCGATCTCGCCGCCATGGATGCCAAAGCGGTGCTCCTCGGCGCTGAACAGCGCATTCAAGTCCTGGCCCTGGGCGTCGTGCAGCGGCAGATTGAACCAGCTGCAGCTGTACACCAGCAGGTTCAGGCGGGCGCGCAGGTCACGCGCCACCAGGTCCAGCACACTGACCTGGCCGCCGTGGCTGTTGAACAACAGCAGCTTGCGCACGCCGGCCGCCGCCACCGATTCGCCGATGTCGGTCCACAGCCGCAGCACGGTCTCGGTCTTGAGGGTGAGGGTGCCCGGAAAGCGGGCGTGTTCGGGGCTCAGGCCCACGGCTTGGGTTGGCAGGAACAGCACGCTCAACTCGGGCGCCAGGTGGGGCAGGCTGGCGGCCACGATGCCGTCGGCCAGCACGCTGTCGACACTGAGCGGCAGGTGCGGGCCATGCTGCTCGGTGGCGGCCACCGGCAGCACGGCGATGGTGCGGGCCGGGTCCAGCTGCGCAAAGTCGCGCGTGCACAGGTCAGCCCAAAAGCGGGAAGGCAGGGTCATGGCGTGATCATAGGGGCGTTTGCGCCCTGCACATGACGCTGCTGGCGCGGCGCCAACGCGGCGGCAGCACCTGGCGCGCCGGGCGCACTGGATGCTGGCGGCCCCTGGGCTGGCAGCACCGCCAGCAGGCTGCTCGGGCGGGCACGGGCGCCACTGGCCAGGTAGTCGGCCAGCAGGGAGGCCTGCACCACGGCCGGATCCTGCCCAGGCTGCGCGACCAGATAGTCAAACAAATGGTCCACCAGTTGCTCCGGGCTCAGGCCACTGGTCTGGCCGCTGCGCTGCCACAGCCAGTCGCTCCAGGCCAGCCAGGCGGCAAAGGGCGACGCGCCCTGCAGCAGCAAGCCCAGCGTGCGGCTGAAGCGGCCCGAGTTGGCGACCAGGTCCCAGTAACGGGCCAAGCGCACGAAGCGCTGCACCTCGTCCCGGCTCAGCACCGAAGTTTGCTGAACGGCGTAGGGCGGCTCGGCGTCATAGACCATGCTCCAGGCCTCGGTGTGGCGGGCGATCGGCGTGCCGCGCAGGCGCTTGAGCAGGCCGAGCTGGATCTCATGCGGGCGCAACGCGTACAGGGTGTCAAAACCCTGGGCAAAACTGGCCAGCGTCTCGCCGGGCAGGCCGAAAATCAGGTCAGTGTGCAGGTGGGCGTGCGACTGCGTCACCAGCCAGTTCAGGTTGGCCAGGGTTTTCGCGTGGTCCTGCCGGCGCGAGATGCGTTGCTGCACCTCGGGATTGAAGCTCTGGATGCCGATTTCGAACTGCAGCACACCGGGCGGAAACTGCGCAATCAGGACCTTGAGCCGGTCCGGCAGCTGGTCCGGGATCAGCTCAAAGTGCACAAACAGGTCCGGGGCCGTTGGCGCAGGCGGCAAGCGGTCCAGAAAAAACTGCAGGATGCGCGCCGAGGCCTCGATCTTCAGGTTAAACGTGCGGTCCACAAACTTGAACTGCCGCGCGCCGCGCTGGAAGAGCCGGTCCAGTTGGGCCAAAAACAGGTCCAAGTCAAAGGCCCAAGCGGTCTTGTCGAGTGAGCTCAGACAAAACTCGCATTTAAAAGGACAGCCGCGCGAGGCCTCAACATACAGCACGCGGTGCGCCAGGTCTGCGTCGCTGTACTCGGCGTAGGGCAAGGCAATTTCGTCCAGCGCTGGCTGCTCGCCAAGGATGATTTTCATCAGCGGCGCCGGGCCGTGCAGCAGCGCCCGGCACACTTTGGGAAAGCTCACATCACCCCAGCCGGTAATGACATGGTCGGCCAGCGCCACGATCGCCTGCTGGCCCTGCTCATGGCTGACCTCGGGGCCGCCCAGCACCACTTTGAGCGCGGGGCGCGCCGCCTTGAGCAGGCGCACCAGCGCACAGGTCTGGCTGACGTTCCAGATGTAGACGCCAAAACCGATCACCTGGGCCTGGCCGGGCTGTGGCACGCCGAGCAGCAGCAGCAACTCGTCGGCCAGTTCGACCGGGCGGCGGGCGATGGTGTACTCGCGCAGCGCGGTCTGTGGCCGCAGCTCGCCCATGTTGGCCAACAGATAGCGCAGGCCGAGCGAGGCGTGGATGTACTTGGCGTTGAGCGTGCAGAGCACGATGGCAGGGGGAGCAATCAGCATGTTGGCCATGGCTCAGGGCAAAGCTGCCAAATGCACCTGGGCGGCTGCGGCCAAATTGTCATCAAAGGTGGCCAAGGGTGCTTTCAGCTCGGCAGCCAGCCAGAGGTAGGCCGCATCGTAGGTCGACAGGCTGTAGCGCAGTGCCAGCGCCAGGGCAGCCGCCGGATCCACAGGGTGGAGCGCGATCGCCATGGCGACAAACTGCAACAGGCCATCGGTGGCAATGTCGGCGCGACCCGCACGGTGCTTCTTGGCCGCCACACTGGCGATCTCAAAGGGCAACAGCGCCGGCGCATGCAGGGCCCGTCCGCGCAGGCCGTCAAGCGCCAGCGCATGCCAGGGCTCATGAAAAATCAACCCGGCCAAGGTGCTGCAATCCACCACCAGAGGCGGCTGAATCAGGTAGTGGGCCGGGGGTTCTGCGACGAACAGGGTGCTGCCTGTCGCGCTCACCGGGCGTCCCGGTCGCTGCGTGTGATGTCAACACCCAGGGGCAGGTTGGTCACCGGCTGCGGGTACTTTGTGGCCATCTCCCGGGCGACTTGTTCGACCGATCTACCTTCCCGCAGCGTACGCGCCGGCCCCAGCCAAGCCGGACCGATCGGCGGCACTGCCGATGTCGCCTGCGGCACGCCGGCCAAAGACGCCTCAATGATGGCCATGAGTTCGCCTTGCAGGGAGCGGTGGTTGCGGGCCGCACGCTGACGCAGGGCTTCTGCCCACTGATCAGGCACATCCTTGATTGAAATCGTCGCCATTTTGAGCTCCTGCGTCATTTTGGTTCCATTATGGCGCCATTTTGGCTTCAATCACACCAAAATTGCCCGGCTGCGCGGGGTCCCTCACGATCAAGCCACTATCATGTCACCATGACCCAAGATTTATTTCGCCAGGACGGCTACCTCAGTGAATGCCAGGCCACCGTCATCGCCATCACGCCGCAGGGCGTCGTGCTGGACCGCACCGTGTTCTACCCGCTCGGCGGGGGCCAGGCCGGCGATGCCGGTGTGCTGCAGGGGCCGGACGGCCAGAGCATGGCCATCATCGACACCCGCAAGGGCAAGGCCGACGATGGCAGCTTTACCAAGGAAATCTGCCACTTGCCAGCGCCAGACCTGCTTGCAGCGCTATTGAATCCGGAGCAAAACCTTGCGCCATGGCTGACGGTAGGCAGCGTGGTGACGGCCCGCATCGACTGGGCGCGGCGGCACCGGCTGATGCGCTTTCACACCAGCACGCACCTGCTGTGCCACCTGGTGCCGCAGTTGGTGAACGGCTGCTCGATCACGCCCGACTACGCGCGCCTGGACTTCAACATGACCGACGCGCTGGACAAGGACACGCTGACCGCCGGCCTGGCCCGGCTGGTGGCGGCCGGGCTGCCGCTGCTGGTGGGCGAAATCAGCGACGCCGAACTCGACGCCAACCCGGCGCTGGTCAAAAGCATGTCGGTGCAGCCGCCGCGCGGCAGCGGCAGCATCCGCACCATCCGCATTGGCGATGCCGACACCTTGATCGACCTGCAGCCCTGTGGCGGCACCCATGTGGCCAACACCGCCGAGATCGGCGCAGTGGTGGTAACCAAGATCGAGAAAAAATCCGCCACCACCCGGCGCGTGGTGCTCGGCTTCGCGCCGTGAGCATTAGGCCGGTGCGTCGCATCACGCGCTGCATTCAACGACAATGTGGTTTTACGCAGTTACTCAAATCATCATGACGGACGCATTACCGGAACCCACACAACGCCTGAACGTTGACTTGCCCAAGTCGCAGTATTTCGCGTTGAAGTCTTATGCCTTGCACCACGAAACGACGGTGTCGCAACTGGTGCGTGATTCGTTGCGTGGCATTGTGGAGTACGACACCTGGTTCAAAGCCAAGGTGCAAGCGGCTCAGAATGATCCACGCCCGGCCATGGATGCCCAGGAATGGGACCTCATTCGCGCCCAAAAACTGGCGCAACGTGAAGCGCTAGCGAACAAAGCATGAGGGTGCTGCGCAAGCCGCAGTACTGGGAGAGCCTACAAGCCATCGAGGATCATGTCGCCCGTGACAACCCCAGCGCCGCCATCGATTTATGGCTCAACATTGACGACCAAGTTAGCCAGCTTTCTGACCCAAATTTCCCGCGTCGACGTGGTCGCGTCACAGGCACGCTAGAGCTGGTGGCGCATCCAAACTACGTCGTGATATTGGAGCAAACACTCGATGCCGTCACGGTGCTTGATGTGCTGCATGCAGCCAAACAATACCCGTGAGGCACGACCCAATGGGTAACGCAAAGTGGCCTCAAGCTGACCGGCAAACACAAGTCCGGATGGTCAGCTTGGTGAAAGCGCCTGCCCTTGCGCGTCGCATCACTGGCGACACGTTTTACGCCTGGGACGGCGAGGTGCTGGTGCTCAATATTTTGGGCAAGCCGGCGGCAGCGCGTGACGCCATCGGCAAAGTGCACGGCACCCAGCTCAAGGTCAGCGTGACGGCCGCGCCCGAGGCCGGCCGCGCCACCGACCACATGCTGCGCTTTCTGGCGCCCCTCTTTGGCGTGCGGGTGGCCGACATCGAGGTAGTGTTTGGCCGCGAGAACGTGAACAAGCAGCTGCGCATCCGCTCGCCCAAGCTGCTGCCGGCGGTGCTGGGTTTGGCCAGCCCGCAGGCAGCACCTGCTTAAAACGCGTAGCTGACGCCGAGTCCCAAGACCGGAAACAATTTGAGCTTGTCCGCAGCGTCTTGCATGGTTTTGAGCTGGGTGTCAATGTCGGTCTGCGTAATCCCCACGCCGGTCGCCGTCAGGCTGGCCTTGGGGCTCTGAAACAACACGCCGAGATCGACATTGAAGCCCAGGCCCTTAGCGTCCTTGGGTCGAGTGGCATAGCCCAGACCCAGATAAGGGCTGAGCGAGTCGCTCATCTTGAGCTCACCATTGACGGTGGCGTCTTTGCCAGCGACCTTACCAGTACCGGTCAGAGTCACCTTGTTGTTGTTCACCACCAACCCGCCACTGAGCCGAAAACCCGAGGCGGTGGGATACCAGTCGGCCAGCAGCTGGATGGACTGCAGGTTGACATCGGCGGTCAGTTTGGAGTTGGCGCCAAAATCACCCACATCCCCCGAAAAGGCCATCTTGAAAGAGTTGAACTGACCCCGCATAGCCCAATCATCTTTGACCGAAGCGGCATAGCCAATGCCCAGGCCATTGGTGCTCACCTGGCCGTAGACGGCGCCCGAGTCACCCGCAGTCGCCACCAGTGGCAGCGCCAGCGTCAAGGCCAGCTGCGCCATTTTTTGTTTGAATTTCATGAACGATCCCTTTAAAAAACACAATAGACCGACAATTCAGTCCATTCATTTATAACCTCCTGCTCATTGCATGCGGCCGGAGTTGCCGATAAACAACGCCTTGAAATCAGCCGCCCGAACCCATATCCAAACCGCGATGACCGCCCCTGCACCTGTGTCGCCCATCCCGCCAGCCAGCGGGTTGCGTTGCCTGGCCGCCTTGTGCTGCGCCATCCTGCTGTCAGCCAGCGTGGCCGCTGCATCACCAGGGCCTGGGCGCGACGAGCCACGCAGCGCCGTGGTGACCACACCGCAGGTACGCGCCGAGCTGCTGGCGCACGCGCCGGACGGGGTGGGCCCGGGCAAGACGGTTTGGCTCGGGCTGCAGCTGGCACATCAGCCGCAGTGGCACACTTACTGGAAAAACGCGGGCGACTCAGGTCTGCCGACCACGCTGCAGTGGACGCTGCCGGCGGGATTGGCGGCTGGCGATATCGCCTGGCCGCTGCCGCACAAGATCCCGATTGGCAACCTGGCCAACTATGGCTACGAGGGCACGGTGCTGCTGCCCGTGCCGTTGACGCTGGGCGCCGACTTCAAGCCGCCGGCGCTGGCGACTGACATCGAGGTGCGGCTGCAGGCCAACTGGCTGGTGTGCCGGCGCGAGTGCATCCCCGAAGAAGGCAGTTTTGCACTGAAGCTGCCGCTGCGCAGCGCCACCGCCCTGCACGGCTCGGCCTTCGATGCAGCGCTGGCGGCCGTGCCACGCCCCTTGATGGGCCCGACCGGCGGCGCGCTGCCCCAGCCTGGCGCGCGGCTGGAGGGCCAGAGCCTGGTGCTGTCGGTCGCCACTTTGCCGGTGGCGCTGCGCGGTCAGCCGCTGGAGCTGTTCATGGAGACGCCCGAGCTGATCGAGACTGCGGCCACGCCGGTGCAAAGCTGGCAGGGCGCGGTCTGGACCGCGCGTGTGCCGCTGTCGGCGCAGCGCAGCAGCAGCCCAGACCAGCTGCCGCTGGTACTGGCCGGCAGCCAGGACGGCCGCCGCCAGGGCTATGCGCTGACGGCCCAAGTGGCGGGTCCCTGGCCGGTCGCCACCCCGAATGCCGCCGCTGCGGCGGCCGCCAGTACTGGTCTGTCGCCAGCGCTGACGGCTGCGCTACAGGCCAATGCCGCGCGCGCCGTCAGTGCGCCGCAGACCGCACTCGGCCTGTGGGCCGCGCTGGCCGGCGCCCTGCTGGGCGGCCTGCTGCTGAACCTGATGCCCTGCGTGTTCCCGGTGCTGGCGCTGAAAGTGGTCGGCTTTGCCGGCCATGCGCAAGACCGGCGCGGCCACCGCATCAGCGGCCTGGCCTACAGCGCCGGCGTGCTGCTGTCCTTTGTGGCGCTGGGCGGCCTGATGCTGGCCTTGCGCAGCGCCGGCGAGCAGCTGGGCTGGGGCTTTCAGCTGCAGTCGTCGGCGGTGGTGGCGGCGCTGGCGCTGCTGTTCACCCTGCTCGGGCTGAACCTGGCCGGGCTGTTCGAATTTGGTCAGTTCCTGCCGAGCCGGGTCAGCACCTTGCAGGCGCGCCATCCGGCGGTCAATTCGGCGCTGTCCGGCGTACTCGCAGTGGCGGTGGCCTCGCCCTGCACAGCCCCCTTCATGGGCGCCTCGCTCGGGCTGGCGCTGGGCCTGCCGGCCTGGCAGGCGCTGGCGGTGTTTGCCGCCATGGGCCTGGGCATGGCGCTGCCGTTTCTGGCGGCCAGCCTGTCGCCCGCACTCGCGCGTGCCCTGCCCCGGCCCGGCCCGTGGATGGTGACCCTGCGCCAAGCACTGGCGTTTCCGATGCTGGCCACTGTGGTCTGGCTGCTATGGGTGCTGGGCCAGCAAAGCGGTATCGATGGCGCCGCCGCCCTGCTGGCGCTGCTGCTGGGCGTGGGCCTGCTGCTCTGGTCGCTTGGCCGCGCGGCGGGTAGCCGACGCTGGCTTGCTCCTATTTCCATAGCGTTGTTGCTAGGTATGGCGTGGGTTCTGGGCCCTTTTGTCACAAAACCACTGCCAGTCGCCGACGCGATGGGCGCGGCCTCCGCCAGCCCCGGCACTTGGCAGGCCTGGTCGCCAGCGACCTCCGAGGCCGCGCTGGCAGCGGGCAGGCCGGTGTTTGTCGATTTCACTGCGGCCTGGTGCATCACCTGCCAGTACAACAAGCAAACCACCCTGGCTGATGCCGCGCTACTGGCCGACTTCCGGGCCCGTCAGGTCACGCTGCTGCGCGCCGACTGGACCCGGCGCGACCCGGCCATCACCGCGGCATTGACCGCGCTAGGTCGCAGCGGCGTGCCGGTCTATGTGCTGTACGCACCGGGCAAACCACCGCGCGTGCTATCGGAATTGCTCAGTGTGCGTGAGGTGCAGGCGGCGCTTGCCGGGTTGTAGCACCGGCCTGGCTCAGGGCAACACCTCGTCCAGGTGCTGGATCAGCCGGCCGATCTCGGTAGGGGTGTTGTAGTGGGCCATCGACACTCGGACCACGCCACCCTGCGCCTGCAGGCCAAGCGCCTCCACCAAGCGCTTGGCGTAAAAATCACCAAAACGGATACCGATGTTGAAGCGGTCCAGGTGGCGCACCACGGCCTCCGACATCAGGCCGGCCACGGTGAAGCTGACGGTCGGCACCCGGCCGCCAGTGGCGGCACTGTCCAGACCGATGATGCGCACGCTGGCCTTGCCACGCAGGTAGCCCAGCAGCTGCTCGGCCAGGCGGTCCTCATGCTGCTCAAAGGCGTCAAACGCAGCCTGCATCTGCTGGCGCGCCGAGCCGGTACAGCCCAGGCTGCTGCCGACCGCCTGCAGGTAGTCGCTGATGCCGATACACCCAAAAGACAGCTCGTAATTCACATTGCCCGGCTGCAGTTTGTAGGGCAACACCTCGGCCCCGATGAAATAGTGGTTCAGGCTGGGCAGGGCCAGCAGCAGCTCGCGGCGGCCCCACAGCACCGCATAGTGCGGGCCAAACACCTTGTAAAAACTAAAGACGTACAGGTCGGCGCCGCTGGCCTGCACATCGACCAGCCGGTGCGGCGCATAGGCCACGGCATCGACGCACAGCCGCCCACCCACGGCGTGCACCCGCGCCGCCACCTCGGCCACCGGGTTGACCGTGCCCAGGATGTTGGAGGCATGGGTCATGGCCACCCAGACCACGCGCGGCGACAGCAGCCGCTCCAGGTCGGGCAGCTCCAGCGCCAGCGTGGCGGGGTTGACGTTCCAGAACTTGAGCACCGCGCCGGCCGCCTGCAGCCGGGCCCAGCCGCCAATGTTGGCCTCATGGTCGCTGTTGGTGACGATGATCTCATCGCCGGGCCGGATGCCAGGCAGCAAGGCGCTGGTCAGCTGGAACATCAGCGCCGTGGTGGCGCCACCCATCACCACCTCGTCGTCATGGGCAGCGTTGATCAGCGTGGCGACCGAGCGGCGCGCGGCCAGCACGCGGGCGCCGGCATCCTGCGACTGGCTGTAGCTGGCGCCCAGTTGCACGCTGCTGGAGAGCAGGTAATCGCGCACCCGGTCGGCCACGCGGCGCAGCACCAGCGAGCCGCCGGCGTTGTCGAGGTAGACGCAGTCACCCTGCAGGGCCGGAAATTCGGCGCGGATGTGGTCGAGGTTGAGGGGAGGCGGGATTTGGGAGATGGAAGAGGGGTTCATGGCCTCCACCATACCAAACCGGATCGGATCAATCAATGCCCGCTGCGGTTTGCTGCACAATCCTGAATCATGAATGCAATCGCCCCCCGCCCCACCCCCGCCAGCAGCTACGCGCCGCTACAAAACGACACCTTTATCCGCGCCTGCCTGCGCCAAGCCACCGAGCACACGCCGGTTTGGCTGATGCGCCAGGCCGGGCGTTACCTGCCCGAATACCGCGCCACCCGGGCCCAGGCCGGCAGCTTTATGGGGCTGGCCACCAACACCGACTACGCCACCGAGGTGACACTGCAGCCGCTGGAGCGCTACCCGCTCGACGCGGCCATCCTGTTCAGCGACATCTTGACCGTGCCCGACGCCATGGGGCTGGGCCTGTCGTTCGCATTGGGTGAGGGACCAAAATTCGCCCACCCGGTGCGTGACGAGGCCGCAGTGGCCCAGCTGGCCGTGCCCGACATGGACAAGCTGCGGTATGTCTTTGACGCTGTCACCTCGATTCGCAAAGCCCTGAACGGCCGGGTGCCACTGATCGGCTTCTCGGGCAGCCCCTGGACACTGGCCTGCTACATGGTCGAAGGCGCTGGCTCCGACGATTACCGTCTGGTCAAGACCCTGATGTACAGCCGCCCCGACCTGATGCACCGCATGCTGCAGATCAACGCCGACTCGGTCGCCGCCTACCTGAACGCTCAAATCGAGGCCGGCGCGCAGGCGGTGATGATTTTTGACAGCTGGGGCGGCGTGCTGGCCGATGGCGCTTTCCAGCAGTTCAGCCTGGCCTACACGGCACGGGTGCTGGCGCAGCTCAAGCGCAGCCACGACGGCGTCACCATTCCCCGCATCGTGTTCACCAAGGGCGGCGGCCTGTGGCTGCAGGACATGGCCGGCCTGGACTGCGAGGTGCTGGGGCTCGACTGGACGGTGAATCTGGGCCAGGCGCGCGCGCTGGTGGGCCATAGCAAGGCCCTTCAAGGCAATATCGACCCCAATGTGCTGTTTGCCAACCCGACGCAAATCAGCAGCGAGGTGGCGCGCGTGCTGGACAGCTTTGGCACGCCGCATACCGGCCCCGGCGCCGGCCCGACGCACATTTTCAACCTTGGGCACGGCATCAGTCAGCACACGCCACCGGACCATGTGGCAGCCTTGGTGGAGGCGGTGCACACCCACTCACGCCGTTTACGGCAAGGCTGATGGGCGGCCCAATTGGCCTAGCATGTTTTTAGCCCGATCCGGCTGTCCGGAGCGGACTTATGCACAAATTTTTTGCTGCACTGCGCAACTGCTTCAAAAACTGGCAACTCTCGCTACAAAACCCATAGCGATCATAAGTTGTTGATTTATATAGACTTTTGGTTTTGCTTTTTTTCTGTGCATTTCAAGCAAAGCCTTGATTTTCAAGGCCTCAGCGGCTCTCAACGCAAGATATCAACAAAGTTATCCACAGAAACTCTGGATGTCGGTCAAAACTGTTATGAATCAAGGACTTAAGGGTAATTTCGCCAGTTCACATCAAGTAAACGACCCAAGCTGGAGCACTGCTTGAAACACTGCCTGTCGGTGCTGGTACACACACCCGCGCACAGTCAGGTCGCCAAACCGCTGAGCTACTGGAGTGAGCAGTTGCTGGCCCCGGGCAGCCTGGTGCGTGTGCCGCTGGGAAAGCGTGAATTGTTGGGGGTGGTGTGGGACACGCCCGACGAGGCACAGGCGCCGAACCCGCCGGAGGCCGACAAGATCCGGCCACTGGCCGGGGTACTTGGCGGCATTGCACCGCTGAACGCGGCCTGGCGGCACCTGATGAATTTCAGTGCTGGTTACTACCAACGCTCCGTCGGAGAGGTGGCGCTGGCAGCGCTGCCGCCGCAGCTGCGTGAGCTCAGCCCATTGCAGCTGGCGCGACGCCTCAAACGCCATGCCTCGGCCGCCACCCAGGATCAGAACAGCCCAGAAGACGCTACTGATTTGGTAGCGCTGACACCAGACCAGACAAGGGCTATCGCCCAATTTGAGGCTGATACCAGGCCATGCCTGCTGTTTGGTGCGACTGGCAGCGGCAAAACCGAGGTCTACCTGCAGTGCGTCCAGCGCCTGCTCGAGCAGTCGCCGCAGGCGCAAGCGCTGGTGATGGTGCCGGAAATCAACCTCACGCCGCAGCTCGAGGCGCGGTTTCGAGGCCGCTTCGCCCCGCGCTACGGGGAGCAGGCCTTGGTGGCGATGCACAGTGGCATGACGCCGGCCCAACGTCTGCAGAGCTGGCTGGCCGCTCACAGTGGTGTGGCGCGCATCGTATTGGGCACCCGCATGGCGATTTTTGCCTCGATGCCGACCCTGCAGCTGATCGTGGTGGACGAAGAACACGACCCCAGTTACAAGAGCCAGGATGGCTCACGCTACTCGGCGCGCGACCTGGCGGTGTACCGCGCTCGCCTGGAAGGCGCGCGCGTGATGCTGGGCTCTGCCACGCCATCACTGGAAAGCTGGCACCACAGCCGCACTGCCAACGAGGGCGGACGCTACGGCCGGCTGACCATGGCCAGCCGCATTGGACACGACCAGCCGCAGGACTTGGGACCGGCGTCGCCAAGCCGCCCTCTGCATGGCCTGCCACTGGTGCGGCGCGTGGACATGACCCACCAGCCCAAACATTGCGTGCTGGCGCCGCCGCTGCTGCTGGCCATTGCCGAGCGGGTGGCGCGCGGCGAGCAAAGCATGGTGTTCCTGAACCGGCGGGGCTATGCGCCGGTGCTGCACTGCGCCGACTGCGACTGGAAGAGCGAATGCCCGCACTGCAGCGCCTACCGGGTGTTCCACAAAATTGACCGCACGTTGCGCTGCCACCACTGCGGCTACGCAGAGCGGGTGCCGCGTGCCTGTCCAGCCTGCGGCAACCCTGACATAGCGCCATTGGGCCGGGGCACTGAGCGGCTGGAAGAACACTTGGGCGAGCTACTCGCCGACGTACGGCGCCCCCAGGGCGAACCGGTGCGGATTGCCCGCATCGACGCCGACACCACCCGGCTGAAAGGCACATTGGCGTCGCAGCTGGCCCAGGTGCACGACGGTACGGTGGACGTTCTGGTAGGCACCCAGATGATTGCCAAGGGGCATGATTTTCGGCGCATCACCCTGGTGGCGGCCGTCAACCCGGACGGTGCGCTGTTTTCGAGCGACTTCCGAGCACCGGAGCGACTGTTCGGCCTCCTCATGCAGGCCGCTGGCCGGGCCGGACGCGACGCCGAGGCGAGCGGTCGCAGCGAAATGTGGCTACAGACCGCCCACCCCAAGCACCCCTTGTTCGAAGCGCTGAAGCAGCACGACTACCCGGCATTTGCTGAACAGCAATTGCGTGAACGGGCGCAGGCTGCCATGCCCCCCTTCAGTTTTCAGGCGCTGGTGCGGGCCGAGGCGCGCACGCAGGAGGTGGCCCAGGGCTTTCTGAGCGCCGCCAGCACAGCCGCCAGCGCGATGCCCGACACCGAGCCATGGCTGGCATGGGTCACTCTGTACCCTCCGGTGCCCATGAGCATTCAGCGCGTGGCCGACGTGGAGCGGGCGCAAATGCTGGTGGAGAGCGCATCGCGCGCCGCCCTGCAATCGTTTCTCGCTGCCTGGCACGGCGCCCTGCACGCCACGCGCAGCCAGGCCGCCGGCCGCGGCTTGATCCGCTGGGCGGTCGATGTGGACCCCCTCAGCATCTGAGTCGGACCAGCGCCGGATTACCGGAATACCGGTAGCCATTTCCCACGCTTTAGCGTATTTGTAGCCACCCCATCGTTTTGTACGCTTGACCTTTTGACGCCGGGACCAGGGCCGCTGGGGCTACCTGAGTCCGTAGCGCGTGGTTCAAGGGGAAATTGATGACTGACATTGGATGGGCGCGCGCTGATGCCCCACGGGTGCGCAGGGGGCCACCCACTGGGCTTGAAGCGCAAGCGGTCGTGCGCGAGCAGCCTCGCATGGGCAAAGACGCCGCATTGATGCTCGACATCACCGGGCGCATCAGCGCAGCCAACGCGGCGGCCGCCCTGTTGCTAGGCCGGCCCCCTGGTACCTTGTGCGGACTTGCCGCAAGCGCGCTCATGCCGCAACTGCCGTTTGCCGCCGACACGCCGGGCTACAACATGGCCTACGCGATTTTTCACACAGGTGATGCACGCTGGCAGCCGCACCAGGCAATTGCCGCGGACGGCCGGCGAGTCGCCATCGAACTGGTGCTGGCCTGCAGCAGCTTGGAGGGCCGACGCGTGATCACGCTGTCACTTCGGCCGGCGGCGCCCCAGTCACGGGAGGCGCCATGAGTGGGGAGCCAGCCAGCGCCGTGGTCGCCGCCGCTGAACCCGATCGTTCGTTTTCGCTGGCAGCCGAGCGCCTGTTGCTGGGACGTATGCTCGCATCGCTGGGCAGCCCGCCGATCCAACTGGTGCTGTGGGATGGTCAGCAGGTTGGCAAGACCCACGAGGAAAACCCGGCACGCTTGTTGGTTCGCGACCGCAGCGCCTTGCTGCGCCTGATCGCAGACCCGGAGTTCCGTTTCGGTGAACTGTACGTCCATGAGCGCATTGAGGTAGACGGCAATTTGACGGATTTTCTGGAGACCCTGTACCGCGCGCTACCGCGCAACAAGCCGCTCGGCCTCAAGGAGAAGCTGCTGGCACCATTCAGCTCGCGGCGCCACTCGGCGGCCCAATCGGCCAACAACATTTACCACCATTACGACATCGGCAATGATTTTTACAAGCTCTGGCTTGACGAGCAGTTGGTCTACACCTGCGCCTATTTCCCGCAGCCGCGCCTGGATCTAGAGCAGGCCCAGGTCGCCAAGCTGGACTACATCTGCCGCAAACTGCGTTTGCGTCCGGGCGAAACCGTGGTCGAGGCGGGTTGCGGCTGGGGCGCCATGGCACTGCACATGGCCCGTCACTATGGCGTACAGGTCAAGGCTTTCAACCTGTCACGCGAGCAGATCCAGCACGCACGGCTACAGGCGCAAAGCACAGGCCTGGCCGGACAGGTCGAGTTCGTGGAGCGCGATTACCGGGATATTGACGGGCAGTTTGACGCATTTGTGTCGGTCGGCATGCTCGAACATGTGGGGCTGGACGACTATCACGATTTAGGGGCGCTGATCAACCGTTGTCTCAAACCTGACGGTCGCGGGCTAATCCACTCCATAGGACGCGACCAACCCGGCAACATGAATACCTGGATCGAACGCTACATCTTTCCTGGCGCCTGCCCTCCCAGCCTGTCGCAAATGATGGCCATCTTCGAACCCAATGGCCTGTCGGTCCTCGATGTCGAAAACCTGCGGCTGCACTACGCCCAGACCTTGACCCACTGGTTGCAGCGGTTCGAAGCCGCTGCAGACCGGGTCAGGGATATGTTCGACGAAAGCTTCGTTCGGACCTGGCGGCTCTACTTGGCAGGCTCTCTGGCTTCGTTTCGCGCCGGCGACCTACAGCTGTTCCAGGTGGCGTTTTCCCGCAATGGCAACAACCAGATCCCCTGGTCAAGGCAGGACGTCTACCAGAAGGCTGCGCATGCAGGACTTTGATGTGCTGGTGGTCGGTGGCGGGCCGGCCGGTGCCAGCTGCGCCGGTGCCTTGCGCCAACACGGGCTGAACGTGTTGCTGATCGACCGCGCCGTGTTTCCGCGTGACAAAGTCTGCGCGGGCTGGATCACCCCCGCGGTGGTGGAAGCGTTGGGCCTTGACCTCGCCGCCTATGGCCGCACGCACGTGCTGCAGCCCTTCCAGGGCTTTCGCACCGGCCTGATCGGTGGCGCCCAGCTTGAAAACCGCTACCCGTCGCCGGTGAGTTACGGCACTCGACGGGTGGAGTTTGATCACCACCTGCTGCTGCGTGCTGGCGTCAAGATGCAACTCGGCGTCACCGTGCGCACGGTGGAGCAGCGCCAACAGAGGTGGGTCATCAACAATGCCTACTCCGCGCCCATGCTGGTGGGTGCTGGCGGCAATTTTTGCCCGATCGCACGGCTTCTGGACGGCAGAACCGGCGTGGCGCCGGTGGTCGCTGCACAGGAGATCGAATTCCTGATGAGCCCGCGGCAGGCAAGAGACTGCGCGGTGCGTGCAGACACACCCGAACTGTTTTTTTGCCATGACCTCAAGGGCTATGGTTGGTGTCTGCGCAAGGGCGAGCACCTGAATATCGGTCTTGGGCGGGAAAGTTGCTCACAACTGCCAAGCCAGTTAAACGACTTTTGCACCTGGCTGCAAGCCCAGGGCTCGATCCCCGAGCGGCTGCCGCGCGGTTTTCACGGTCATGCCTACCGACTCTGGGGTTCCGGGCCCCAGAACAGAACCGGCGACGGCATGCTGTTGATTGGTGATGCCGCTGGCTTGGCGCGGCCGCAAAGTGGCGAAGGCATCTTGCCGGCAGTGCAGTCGGGCCTGTTAGCGGCGCGGGTGATCGCGCAGGCCGCTGGCGACTACCGTCAGCAAAATTTGGCTGACTACCCGAGAGAGTTGCAGTCCGCGTACGGAAAGGCGGCCGAGCCGCGACCCTTACCAGGTGAGCAGGGCTTGCGCGCCGGCTTGGGCCGGGCCTTGCTGGGCAGCCGCTGGTTCAGCCGCCATGTGCTGCTGGACCGATGGTTCCTACACCCTGGCCAGATCAGGCCAGCAGGCTGACCGCCAGCGAAAACGTCACAAAGGCGGCGGCGGTCGTGACCAGAATGATGCGGGCGATGCGGCCATTGTCGGCACCAAAGCGCTCGGCCAGCAGCGAGACGTTGCTGGCGCTCGGCAGGGCGGCCACCAGCACCATCACCACGAAGGCCGAACGCTCCAAGGGCACGCCAAGCCGGATGGCGGCTGCCCCCACCAGCAACACCAGCACCGGATGCAAAAACAGCTTGAGCGCCGCCACCGGCAGGTAGTCCCGATAGCGGGGCGGCGCCTGATGACCCCGCGCCGCCAGCATGCGCGAGCGCGCCAGCACCGCGCCAATGGTGAACAGGGCCACGGGCGAGGCGGCATCGGCCAACAAACCCAGCGTCTGTGACAGTGGACCGGGCAAACGCAGCTGCAGCGCCGAGGCCAGGGCGCCGAGCAGGATCGCCCAGGGCATGGGGTTGGTGGCCACGCCCCTGAGCGCATTGGTAACAGCCTTGCGTGCGCCATGCGCCTCGGCACCGTCCAGGCGCGACAGTGCGATGCAAAGCGACGTGGTGATGACCATATCCACCACAATGGTCACGATGGCCGGGCCTGCCGCCCGCGGGCCCAGCAGTGCCACCAGCAGGGGCACTCCCATGAAGCCGGTGTTCGGAAAGGCCGCCACCAGCGCACCAAAAGCGGCGTCATTCCAGCCGATACGGGCATTCAGACTGAGCGCAACGGTAAAACCGACCATGACCAGGGCGCAGAGCAGGTAGGTCGCGAACACCCCGCCGTCGAGCAGCTGCGCCAGCGGCGTACTGGCGCCAAAGCGGAACAACATGCAGGGCAGCGCAAAAAACAGCACAAAACTGTTCAAGCCAGGAATCGCCTCCAGCGGCAGCAGCCCACGCCGAGCAGCAACGTAGCCACACAGGACCAGGGCGAAAAAGGGAAAAGTGATCAGTAAAACGGACAGCACGGACCTTATTGTCGGTGCGATCTCAAGCGCGCGAATCAAACTGCAGAATCGCGCGCGCGATCTGCTGCAGCGTCAGGATCTCGTCCACCGCGTCCAGCTTGATGGCCTCCTTGGGCATGCCAAAAACAACACAGGTTTCTTCGTTCTGGGCAACGGTGCGCGCGCCGCCGTTGTGCAGCAGCTTCATGCCACGCGCCCCGTCGTCACCCATGCCGGTCATGATGATGCCCAAGACGTCGCGCCCCGCGCATTCGGCGGCCGAGCGGAACAGCACGTCGACCGACGGTTTGTGCCGATTCACCGGCGGGCCATCGGCCACCACCACGAAATACTGGCCCGCCGCCTTGCGCAACTGCATGTGCCGCCCGCCCGGTGCAATCAGGGCCACGCCGCGTTCGAGGCGGTCGCCATCCTTGGCCTCGCGCACATTCATGGCACACAGGCCATTGAGCCGCTCGGCGTACATGGCGGTGAATTTCTCCGGCATGTGCTGGGTGATCGCGATGCCGGGCGCGTCGGCTGGCAAGGCCGTCAGCACCAGCTCCAGCGCCTGTGTGCCACCGGTCGAACTGCCAATGACCACGGGCTTGTTCACGGCGAAGGCATGCACAGCCGCACCGCTGGCTGGGGCCGGGGGCCGGTTCGCCGCGCTACTGCCGGCCATCGCGACCGGGCCGCTGGCAGCGCGCGCGCGCTCACTCGCCGAGCTGAACTGCCGTGGCCTGGCACGCGCCGCCGTCTTCAGGGTTTGAATCAACTCGCGGCGGGATTCTTCCAGGAACTGCTTGAGCCCCAACTTGGGCTTGGCGATCACGGCCACGGCACCAGCCGCCATCGCCTCCAGCGCCACCTTGCTGCCATCGGTGCTCAGGGTAGAGCAAATCACGGTCGGGACCGGGTCCTCGGCCATGATTTGACGCAGAAAGGTCAGCCCATCCATGCCTGGCATTTCGATGTCCAGCAAGAGCACGTCTGGCCGATTTTTACGCAGGATGGGCGCGGCGATCAAGGGGTTGGGCGCACTGCCCATCAATTCGATCTCGGCCGAGTTGGCCAGCAAATGGGCAATGGTCTGCCGCACCACCGCCGAGTCATCCACCACATAAACCTTGACAGCGGCCATCAAGTATCCCTCTTTAGGCGCCGTCGGGTGTGACAGGCACGGTTTCAATTTGCAGTTCTGCCGAGCCTACTGTCCAGCCGATCTTGCGGTAACAAGGGTCGCCCACCGATTCAGCCAGCACCTCAATCCGCTGCTGCTCCAGGAAATCCAGCACCCAGCGCACATTGGCAGCGCCGACATGCTGCGCGTTAAACAGCGCCGGAAACATGTTGCCGCCGCCAAACACATAAGCGTGGCACAGGTGCGGCGTGATGCCCACGGCGCGCAAACGGGCAAACATGGCTTGCATGGCGTAGCCGGCGTAGGCGGTATCGCCTTGTCGGGCCTGCCGAGGCAGCCCCGCGTTGACGATGTGACACATCACGCCCACGGTGCGCTTGGGATCGGTCAGTATCACGGCAACGCAAGACCCCAACAACGTCTCCAGGCGTTCACCCGCCTGAGCCAGTGCGACATCACCCGGGTGCAACACATGCACCTTGGGCACATCCTGACTCGGCCGGGAGCTCGGGAACAGTCGACTCGGTTCAGACATCGGTCAAGGTCAGCCCGCTTTTCGGTATGCGCCGGGAATAATCACCGAGATGGGCGTCTGGCAGTTGACCCGGCCTTCGGCTGTGCCCATGAAAAACAAGCCACCGGGGCGCAGGGTGCGCAGAACGCGGTCCACCACCTCAATTTTGGTGGGGGGGTCAAAGTAGATCAGTACATTGCGCAAAAACACCACATCAAATGGCCCCAGCCCGGTGAAATCTTTGGCCAGGTTCAGCTGGCCAAACTGCACACGGCTGCGCAACTTGTCCTGAATCAGCACCTGGCCCTCTGCCGGCCCATCCCCCCGCAGGCAATGGCGCCGCAGCTGCTCAGGCGGCACGTTACGCAGACGGTCCTGCGGGTACACCGCCTCTTTGGCACTGAGCAAGACCCGGTGACTGATGTCCGTGGCCAAAATGGACCAGTCCGGCCCGACCTGGCCTTTTTGCTGCATGTCCGCCAGCATCATCGCGGTGCTGTAGGCCTCGTCGCCAAAGGAGGAGGCAGCACTCCAGACCGCCAGGGGCGCGCGGCTTTTGCGGGCGATCAGCTCGCGCTCCAACAGCTCGTAATGCTTCGGTTCGCGGAAAAAATAGGTTTCATTGGTCGTCAGCAGATCGACCGCCATTTGAAACTCGGCGGCCTGCGCTGGATCCTCGAGTACGGCCAGATAAGCCTCAAACGACTCAAGGCCAAGCTTCTGGATGCGGCCAGCCAAGCGACTCGAGAGCAGGCTGCGTTTGGACTCGTTGAAGGCCAGTCCGACCGCCTCAAACATGAGGCTGCTGATTTTTTTGAAGGTGCGTTCGCTCAGTGCGTCCAAAACGAGAGGCCCGTCTTATTCGGTCTGCGCACGCTCAACCAGGTCGGCCATCTCGTCCACATCCAGCGCCCGTTCCGGGTCCAGAATGATGACGAACTTGCCGCCGACCTTGCCCATGCCTTTGATGAAATCGCGTTTGATGGCGCTGCCAAACTGGGGTGGTGGTTCGATCTCGCTGGCCGGGATTTCAATCACTTCACTGACGGCATCCACCATCAGCCCCAGCTCCACCCGCTCATTGTCACGCTGCGCGTCAAAGATGATGACGCAGGTCTTTTTGCCCACGGTCGTCGCCGCCTTGCCCAAGCGCGCCTGCAAGTCGATCACCGGCACCACGGCACCACGCAAGTTCATGACACCGCGCACAAAAGTGGGCATCAGGGGCACGGTGGTCAATTGCCCGTGCTGGATGATCTCGCGCACCGTGGCAATGTCCATGGCAAAAACGCCATCGCCTAGCAGGAAGGTCAGGTACTGCGCTGTGCTCTGCACGGCGGCTACCGCCACCGATTTGCTTGTTTGGCTTTGACTCATGGCCCGGCTCAATAGGGCTTGAAGTTGGCGTTGCCCCCGCGAATGCTGGGCCCACCCAGCATGGCGATGGCGCTGGCGCCCGCAGTGGCACGCGGCCGGGCCGGGATCGCATCATCCGAGCGGCGGGTTCGCATCTGCTGCGGCTGTTCTTCGCCAGAATGGAAGAACCCGATCACCTGCTGCAATTGGTCAGCCTGGCCCGACATTTCCTCGGACGTGGCGGCCAACTCTTCAGACGCCGATGCGTTTTGCTGGGTCGCCTTGCTCAGTTGACCCATGGCGCCACCAATCTGGGTGACAGCCGAGCTCTGTTCTTCGGAGGCCGCTGCGATTTCCTGCACCAGGTCCGACGTACGCTTGATAGACGGTACGATCTCTTCGAGCAGCTTGCCAGCCCGCTCAGCGGTCGACACACTGTTGCCAGCCAGGTCGCCAATCTCCTTGGCGGCCTCTTGGCTGCGTTCGGCCAGCTTACGCACCTCGGCCGCAACGACGGCAAAGCCCTTGCCGTGTTCGCCGGCGCGGGCGGCCTCAATCGCCGCATTGAGGGCGAGCAGATTGGTCTGGTACGCGATGTCGTCAACGATGCTGATCTTGGAGGCAATCTGCTTCATGGCCTTGACCGTGGCGCTGACGGCCTCACCGCCCTCGCTGGCTTCTTTGGAGGCCTTGGTCGCCATGCCGTCGGTAACCTTGGCGTTGTCGCTGTTTTGCGAAATTGACGCCGACATCTGATCGATCGAGGCCGTGGTTTCCTCCACCGAGGCCGCTTGCTCGCTGGCGGCCTGCGAGAGCGACTGCGCCGTGGCGCTCACCTGCCCGGCAGCACCGGTCAGGGCGTGCGCGGCGGCCCGCACCTCGTCAATAATGCCCGACAGCTTGTCACAGCTCGAGTTCGCATCCTGTTTGACCTGGTTGAAGGTGCCCTCGGCATTGCGGGTGATGCGTTGCGACAGGTCACCGGTGGCCAGGCCCGAGAACACGCGCCCCACATCTTCAATGATGCCCGACAGCTTTTCGCTGGTGGCGTTGGCGTCAGACTTGAGTTGGTCAAAGGTGCCGGCATAGTCGCGGTTGATGCGCTGCGACAGGTCACCCGCAGCCAGCGCGGCCAACACACGCCCGACATCGGAAAAGATCACGGTCGTGGTTTCCATCAGGGAATTGACACCGGCGCACAGGGCAGCGATCGGGCCACTCTTGCCTTCCAGCGCAATGCGCTGGGTCAGATCACCATCTTTGGCCGCGCTGGTCACCGCCTGCGCCTGCTCGACCGCCAGGCGCAGCATGGCATTCGCGGTCACTTCAGCGGTCACGTCGGTGGCGTACTTGACCACCTTAAACGGTTTGCCATTGAGGTCCAGGATGGGGTTGTAGGAGGCCTGGATCCAGACCTCGCGGCCGCCCTTGCCAATGCGCTTGTATTGGCCGGCGTCGTATTCGCCACGGCCCAGCTTCTCCCAGAACAGCCGGTAGTCAACGCCATTGCGGTGGCCAGCGTCAACGAACATCGAATGGTGCTGCCCTTTGATTTCAGCCAGCGAATAGCCCAAGACGCTGAGGAAATTGTCGTTGGCGGTCAGCACCTTCCCGTCCAGGCCGAACTCGATCACCGCCTGCGCCTTGCCAATTGCTTGAAGCTGCCCCTCAAAGTCAGCGGCCTGCAGCCGGGTTTGGGTGACATCGGTGGCGATCATCACGATCTTCACAACACGACCCATCTCGTCACTGACGGGCGAGTAGATGGCCTGGATCCAGACCTCTTGACCGGTTTTGGTGACCTGTTTGAACACGTCACTTTGCGGTTTCCCCGCGTTGAGGTCGCGCCAGAACTGCTGGTAGGCCGCCGACGCCGAGCTGGCCGAGTCAACAAACTGGCGGTGGTGCTTGCCCTTGATTTCGTCGACTTGATAACCCATCAGCTGCAGGAAAATCTTGTTGGCCTCCAGCACTTGGCCGCCAAGGTCGAACTCAATGTAGGCATACGAGGCATCAATCGCGCCCAGAATACCGCGTGCGTTTTGCCGCTCGATCTCGGCCGCCGTGATGTCATAGCGCACGCCCAGGTATTTCATCGGCTTGCCGTTGTCGCCCAGAATGGGCGCAATCACCGCGTCGACGTAATAGGGGGTGCCGTCTTTCGCCCGGTTTTTGATGACGCCGCGAAACATGTCTCCCCGGCCGATAGTAGACCACAGCTGCTTGAAGGTCTCTTTGGGCATGTCCGGGTGACGGGTCGTGTTGTGCGGGCGGCCAATCAGCTCGTCGCGGCTGTACTTGGAGACCTCGATGAACTTGTCATTGATGCTGAGAATGTCGCCCTTGCGATCGGCCTCTGACACGATGCTGGTGACATTCATGATGTCGGTGCGGACCTTGACTTCGGATTCGAGCTCGGCCATGCGGCTTTTCAGGGCGGCGAGATCGGCCTCGACTTTCTGCCGTGCGGCCTCTTGTTTTTGCGCTTCGTCGTATGCCTGCTGCAGTTCGGCGCCGCTAAAAAGGCGCGCAATCCAGGATGGCTTGGGCTGGTTCATGATGCTGGTCCTTAGGGTGAAAGATGGGCCGTTCGGCTGGGTTCGCCGGATGGCGGGAGAGTCTGGTAAGGCGCGGTCGTCGGCTGGTGCATGGCCAGCTCGCTCAAGGCACTGACATCAAAAATCAGGGCGACCTCGCCGTTGCCGAGGATGGATGAGCCCGAGATGCCGCGCAAGGTTCGGAACATGCGGCCCAGCGGCTTGATCACGGTCTGATGCTGGCCCATCAGGGTGTCGACCAGCATGCCGTACTTGCCACTGGCGGAGCCGACCACCACAATGCTCACGCGCTCGGGCACCTCGGCTTCGAGCCCGTAGAGCGCGCGCAGGCTGACGACAGGCAACACCTCACCGCGCAACTCGACCACGCTGCGGCCGCGAGCGTCCAGCGCGGTGGCGGTTGGCCGGTTTTCGATCACCTCGACCACCGACTCCAGCGGCATGATGAATTTCGACTGCCCGACCGCTACCAGAAAGCCATCGATGATGGCCAACGTCAGTGGCAGCCGAATGTCAATATGGGTCCCCGCGCCAAACACGCTGCTCACTGTCACGGTGCCGCGCAGAGCAGCAATGTTCTTGCCCACCACGTCCATGCCGACACCGCGACCGGATAGGTTCGTCACGGCTTCAGCCGTCGAAAAGCCGGGCGCAAAAATGAGCTTGAGGATGTCCGCGTCAGGCGGCACCACGTCCTTGTCGACGAGCCCGCGTTCCCAAGCGCGCTGCAGCACCTTGTCGCGGTTGATGCCGCGGCCGTCATCCTGGATCCGGATCAGGATGCTGCCCGACTCATGCCGGGCGCTCAACACCAGCGTGCCCTGTGCCGGCTTGCCGGCAGCCAGGCGTTCGCCCGGGGTTTCCAGCCCGTGATCGAGCCCGTTACGCACCAAGTGCATTAGCGGATCGGCAATTTTCTCGACCACCGACTTGTCCATTTCTGTGTCACCACCGACGATCTCCAGGGCCACTTCCTTGCCCAGCGCCGCAGCGGTGTCGCGCACCACACGCCGAAACCGGCTGAACGTCTCGCCAATCGGCACCATCCTCAGCTGCAAGGTGCCATTTCGGATTTCTTCGATCAGCCGACCCATGTGCTGGTTGGCCTCGATCAAAGCGCTATGACGGGTCTGGCGGGCCACCAGGGCCGCACCCGCGCCCGCGATCACCAGTTCACCAAGCAGGTTGATCACATCGTCCAGCCGGTCGGCCTGGACCCGGATGTAACGGTTATCGTCCGGAGCGGGCGCGCCCTCGCGTTTGTTCTGTTTGTTCAGTGCGGCGGCGATCACCTCGGGTGCAACGCCGGTTTGCTGCTGAAGCAAATCGCCCAGCCGGGGTGCCTGGGCGCCAGCGCCGGCCCGGGCCGCCTGTTGGGTGCGCAAGCCATCGATCAGCTGCTCTTGCGTGATCGCGCCAATGTTGACCAGAATATCGCCTAGCAGTGGGCGGTCCGGCATGGCGTCGAGCAACTTGACAAAGTGCTCAACCGGCGCCGGCGGCGCCAGGATGCGCAGCTGACAGTCGTCCTTGACGAAACTGAATGCCCCTTCAATCGCTGCTCGATCGACGGTTGTCTCAAAGCCGAGTTCCAGCGCCAGGTAACAGGCTTCCGGGTCGGTCGCGGCCAGTGTGGGAATCACCGACCGGTCACACTGGATGGCCACCACTGTGCCCATGGTGCCCAGGTACCGGATGATGCTCAAGGGGTCCATGCCATTTCTGAAGCATTCCGGCCCGAACTGCACCGAGATGTGCCAACGCCTGCTTGCATCAGCAGTCGGCACTGTGGCCGGCTGCTTGGCGGCGGCTTTGTCGCCCATGATGGCATGCAGGCGGGTAATCAGGTCGGCACGGGTCTCGGCTTCTTGCTGCGAGTCGGCGCCCTCGTCTGCAGCAGAGTCCACCAGGTGCAAGATCTGGTCATTGCACTCCAGCAGCAAGGTGCTGAGCTGCGGCCCCAATGCGACGCTGCCTTCACGCATGTTGTCAAGCAGGGTCTCAACGTGGTGCGTGAAGGCCACCACCTTGTCCAAACCAAAAATACCGGCCGAACCCTTGACAGTATGGGCGCAACGAAACAGGGCATCGAGCAGCTCTCGATCGCCCGGGTTTTCCTCCAGCTGCAGCAGCAGCTGCTCGATCGCCTCGACCTGCTCGCGCGCTTCACTGATGAAGGCCGGCATGGCTTCCGCGATGAAGCTCTGGTCCGCGTCGTCGCTGGGCCGGCTCATGGGCTGCCCGACTGCGCTGGCGCGCCGACCAGCCATTGCTGACTACCCAGCATTTGACAGGCTTCCAACAAAGCCGCACTGGGCGCCGTGACGCGCCAGGCGAGGCCACGCTCGACCAGACTTTGGGTTAAGGCGCCAAGCAGCTGCACCCCCGCGCCATCAATATCGTCAACTTGGCCACCGCCAATTTGAACCGTACCCTGCGGGTTGAAGTCGGGGCGGCTCAGCCAAGCCAGCCAGGCTGTGCGCGTGGCACTGGCGGTGTAAATCGTCAATTCGGCGGGTAGTTCAAGGGTGTCTTGCATGCTGCATCACTCAGGGCAGGATCAGCTTGGACACCGCATCCAGCAAAACAGGCGGGCTGAAGGGTTTGACGATCCAGGCTTTGGCGCCCGCCGCGCGACCCTGCTCCTTCTTGGCGTCCTGGCCTTCGGTGGTCAGCATGATCACCGGGGTGAATTTGTAGCGCGGGTTTTGCTTCACCTGGGTCACAAACGCAATGCCGTCCATACGCGGCATGTTGACATCGCTGACGATCAGGTTGACTTTCCGGCCATCGAGTTTGGCCAGGCCGTCCAACCCATCCACAGCCTCGATCACCTCATAGCCAGCACGCGTCAGCGCCAAGTTGACAACTTGGCGCAAGGACGACGAATCATCCACAATCAAAATGGTTTTACTCATAGGTTTTTAGTCTTGTCCTGTGGTCCAGGCGATCAAAAAAATGTCGCCGACGAGGCGTCCGGTTTGGCCGCACCCAATTCAACGTGGCCTGAACGCTGTTCTTCGGTGGTGTAGCCCGCTGACAGCAGGGCATGCCATTCTTCAGAGTCCGGACGGTGACCCTGCGCCAGACGGGCGCAGGCTGCCCCCATCGACTGGGTGATTTGGTCCAGAATCTGCTGAACCCGGTCCTGAAACTGGAACGAGATCATCATCTGCTCCACATGGGCCCGCACCACGGCACTGCGCTCACCCAATTCAGTGGCACGCAGATTAAGCTCGGTCACGGTGGCGTTGACGCGGTCGACCACGGAGCCGATCGTTCCCTCGGAATCGCTGACCAGAGAGCGGTCGGCCTGCGCGCGCTCAGCGGCTTCGGCCAGGGTGCGCTGCACTTGCTGGCCAAAGTCACCCACCTGATCGCCGATGCGCTTGCCGGTTTCCCCCGAGGCCGCCGAGAGCCGCCGGACTTCGGCCGCAACCACCGCAAAGCCTCGGCCGGCTTCGCCAGCGCGCGCGGCTTCGATCGTGGCATTGAGTGAAAGCAGGTTGGTTTGCCGGGCGATCACAGCCACGTCTTCGGCCATGCCACGCAGCCCCCCGGAAACCTGATCCAAGCGGCTTACAGTGGCCAGCATTTTGTCGCGGGACTCGACAAAATGGCTGAAATTTCGAACCAGCGCCCTTAACTCCTGCTCACAAGCCTGCAGCAGGCTGGCCCGATGATCCAATGCGTGGCTGTTCGACGCATCGCCCTGCGCCGTGATCTTGTCCAGCTCATCAAGAATGGCGATAAAGCCCTTCAGCAGATCGTCGGTGGCATCGCGCATCTGCGTCTGCGCCAGCTGAATATGGGTGGTCCAGAGTTGGGTTGCAGCATCAATCAGGGCGGTAGTCTGGGCGTCGTCCGGCCCGGTGGCCGGTCCTTGCTTGCCAAGCCCTGGCGCGTGCGCAGCGGGATTGGTGGACCGCGCCAGCCAAGCGGGTTGCCACCCCATGGCCAACAGGGCCAGGGCGCCACCACCCGACCAGACCACCCAGTCAAGGTGTAACGCCACACCAGCCAGCGCGCCAGCGCAGGCAATCGCCCAAAGCAGCCAACGCATCCAGGCGCCCGTGGTGAGGGAAGGAGTCACGGCATTCTTGTCCAAAGGATTTTTTCGTTGTTGTCCACGTTTCTCGCCGATACGGCAAACTAGGTGGTGACTGATTATGGGTGAGCCGAATGGCGCTACTCATCTTAACTGACCCCAGTTTATGCGCCATCCGTATTGATCAATAGCAACATTTTGTAAGGAAATTAGTCGTTTAATCTGGGGGCTAACGCTTTTAAGGAAATTCATGCTTATCCGCTTGGTGTATGCAAGCACGGCTACAAAGCCTGTCAACCGCGAAGTTCTGGACGCCATTCTCAAGACAGCGCGCCTGCGCAATGAAGTTCGGGACCTGACGGGTCTACTGGTCTTTGACCACCAATACTTTTTGCAGGTGATCGAGGGGCACCGGTCTGCGGTGAGCTTGCTGCTGAGCAAGTTGTTCGCCGACAGCCGACACAGCGAACTGACCGTGCTTGAGTTTGACGAAATCGCACAGCGTACGTTCGCCGACTGGTCGATGTCGTTCATCCCGGCCGCAACGGCCAACCGGCCACTGCTGCTGCGCCACGGTGTAAGCGGTCATTTCGACCCCTACAGCTTTACCAAAGCCGGTGCGCTGGCCTTTTTGTCGGCAATGCGGGGCGACACGGCCAGTAGCAGCTAGGTCGGCGCTGCTAAGCTTGGCGGATGTCAACGACCAGCCCGCCTCGGCTTTTAGCCCAACAACCGTTCGTCCGCTTCTGGTTGGCGCGCCTGGCAGGCGTCACGGCAAACCAGATGTTGATGGTAGCCGTTGCCTGGCATATCTACGACCTCACGTCCAGCGCTTGGGATCTTGGCCTGGTGGGTTTGTTCCAGTTTGTCCCGGCGCTGTTGATGGCGCTGCCGGCTGGACATGTCGCCGACCGGTTGCACCGGGGCCGCATCTTTGCCCTGTGCGTCTTGACCCAAGCCGGGGTGGCCCTGCTGCTAATGTGGGCTGCGCAAGACGGGTTTGCCACGCGCGAGTTGATTTTTGCTATTTCAGTCGTGTTGGGCCTGGCCCGCGCCTTTCAGATGCCCGCGCAACAAGCCCTGACACCCTCCTTGGTGCCCCCCGCGCTGTTGCAGCGTGCCATCGCACTGAGTGCCACGGGCATTCAGATCGCCGTGATTGGTGGCCCCGCCCTGGGCGGTGCGCTCTACATCCAGGGCGTCAGTGCTGTCTATGCCAGTGCTGCTGCATTGTTACTGGGATCGTGTCTGCTGACCCTGTTGGTCCACTACCGCCACCAGCCCGTGCAGGAAACCGCGACCTGGCGCAGCGTGCTGGCGGGCGTCGGCTTTGTCTGGCAGCGTAAAGTGCTGCTGGGCGCGATCTCACTGGACCTGTTTGCCGTCTTGCTGGGTGGCGCCACGGCACTGCTGCCGATTTACGCCCGCGACATCCTGCACACCGGGCCTGAGGGCTTAGGCTTGTTGCGTGCGGCTCCGGCCGTCGGCGCCCTGCTGATGTCTTTGGTGCTGATGCGGTGGCCACTGCGGCGCCGTGTTGGGCGGCGCTTGCTGGCCGCAGTGGCTGTGTTCGGCCTGGCCACGGTGGTGTTCGGCCTGTCCACGAATTTTGTACTGTCTTGGCTGGCGCTGGCGGTGACCGGCGCCGCCGACAACATCAGTGTCGTCACGCGGCTGACCCTGGTGCAACTTGAAACACCAGATGCCATGCGCGGCCGCGTGGCTGCCATCAACTCGCTGTTCATCGGGGCCTCCAATCAACTGGGCGAGTTTGAATCCGGCGCCACGGCCGAGTGGCTGGGTCCGGTCGGCTCAGTCGTGCTTGGCGGTTTGGGTACGGTACTGATCGCTGCCCTCTGGTTTAGGCGTTTTCCAGCACTGGCGCGCCGCGATCACAGGATCTAATGGTACGCAAGAGGCACCCAGGGGGGCCCGTTTGAGGTTGGCGCCATGAAGCTACTGCTGCAAATACTGACTGTCGCCCGACTCGAGGCGTCGTTTTACCGCCGGTACCCGCGCACGCTGGTCTCAGTGTTGGTCATCGCCCTGATCCCGGCTCTGTACAGCCTGCTTTACCTCTCCAGCATCTGGGATCCTGCAGCCCACACTGAGGCCCTACGCGTCGCCCTGGTCAATCTGGACCAGGGTGTGAAGTACCGGGAGCACGATTTCAACATGGGGCAGGACGTGGTGAGCCGGCTTAAAGCGCGCCACTTGTTCGGGTTCATTGATCAGCCGGATGAACAGACTGCCCGAACCATGGTCCGCCAGGGTCAATTGGCCTTTGCCTTGATCATCCCGCGCGACTTCAGTTCCAACGCAGTCCCTGGCGCGGTGGCGGGCGCTGGCAAATTGGTGGTCTATACCTCGGAGGGCAACAGCTACCAGACTGCCGGCCTGGCTCGGCGCTTCGCCGAAGAGCTGGGGCACGAAGTGAACGAGCGCTTGAACGAACGCCGTTGGGCCTTGGTGTTGTCCAATGCGACCGGGTCGCGTCGCAGCTTGCAGCACCTTAATGAAGGTGTGCGGCAACTGCAGCTCGGCGCTGCCGAGTTGGCCGTGGGAGCGGCGAAAGCTGCAACGGGCGCCGAATCTGTCCATGCGGGTGCCGAGCGGCTGCAGCAGGGGGTCGGTCAACTCAGCTCGGGGGTCAAGGAACTGGGCGCAGGGCTGCAGGCGGTGGAGTCAAAGCGCCCCAGGAGGTCCGAGTTGAACCAGCTCAAAACCGGCTCGGATTTGTTGTCGAGCAGCCATGCCGAATTGGGTCGTAATCTCGGCGAGCTGCGCACCGGCAGTCAGCGCCTGCAAGACAGCGTGCTGGGCTTTCAAACTCAGGCCCAGCAAAGCAGTCTGGTACCGGCGCCAACCACCGCAACCATAGCCCAGGTTGCCCAAGGCCTGAGCGGCCTAACCACTGGCCTGCAGGCGGCGACCGGGGCGCAGCTTCAGCTCGCCGACGGCGCGACGCGGCTCAGCGACGGCGTGGGTCGCCTGACCACGGGTGTGACATCGATGAATTCGGCACTGCGTGGCATGCTGAGCAAAATACCCGCCGACGATCAACTCGATGAACTGGCCACGGGCGCCAAAGCCCTGAGCAGTGGCACTGCCAGCTTGGCCGAGAGCACGCTGAAAGTCAGCGAGGGTTCACGCCACGTCGCCGCCGGAGTCGGGCTGTTGGCCGCGTCCTTGCCCAGGCCCATGGAGGAAATGGACGGCAGCGCGCTGGGGTTGGCCAACTCGGTCCAGCCCTCGGTGGAAGTGGATGCCGTGGTGCTGAACAACGGCAGCGGCTTTGCGCCCACCATCATCCCGGCGGCACTCTGGCTCGGGGCCGGGATTGTGGCCTTCCTGTGCCACGTCAGGGTATTGCCCCGGCAAGTCCAGCTGTTTTCCCGGCTGGGCAAGGTCTTGGGCAAAATTCTGCTGCCCATCGGCGTGGTGTTGGTCCAAGCACTGCTGGTGCTATTGTGTGCCCGCTACTGGCTGCACATGCCGATGGCCCATCCCTGGGCCTTTGCTCTGACACTGGTGGTGGCGGCGAGCACATTCTTGCTGATCATCTTTGCACTAACGCTGGCTTTCGGTGATGTGGGCAAGGGGCTGGCCTTGCTATTTTTCGCGATCCAGCTCACCTCTTCTGGCAGCATTGTCCCAGTTGAGCTCAGCGGTGGGCTGTTCGTGGACATCAGCCCCTGGTTGCCGCTGACCTGGGTCGTTCGGGCCATCAAGGCCAGTATGTTCGACGCCTATGGCGGGGCCTGGCAACCCGCACTGCTGCTCGTGGCGCTAGCGGCGCTGCTGGCCGTGGCGATGGCTTGCGCGGCGAACCATTGGCGCTTTGTGAGACGAGCGCCGAGCTAAGCGGCCATGAAGCCTTAAGCGACGCGCGGTGTGGCCCGCTTGATCAGGGCGGCCACGTTAACGCCCGTTGGCAGGGTGCCGTAATTCAGGCCGCCTGCGTCACCAAGCCTGGACCGACAAAAGGCATCCCCAACATCGTCAGGCGCATGCTGCAGCAGCAACGCGGCCTGCAAGGCCAGCGCCATCCGCTCGACCAAGCTGCGCGCGCGGTAATCGCGCTGCTGCAGGTCCTGCAAATCGCGCGCCAGGGCGGCGACAAATGGATCCAGCAAGGCATGGGCACGCCGCGCCAAGCCTAGCTCGGCAAAAAAAGCCTCCAGCACCGCCGGCGTCTTGTCCAGCGCCCGCAGCACGTCCAGGCACTGGATGTTGCCACTGCCCTCCCAGATGGCATTCACCGGTGCCTCGCGGTAGAGGCGGGGCATCATGCTGTCCTCCATCACGCCGCTGCCGCCAATGCACTCCATGGCCTCATAAGCGTGCTGGGGTGTGCGTTTGCAGACCCAGTACTTGCCCACCGCCGTGACCAGGCGCACCAGCAGTTCTTCGTGCGGCTGGCCGCGCTGGTCCAGGGCGCGCGCCATGCGCAGCGACAGCGTCATGGCGGCCTCGCTCTCCAGCGCCAGATCAGCCAGTACGTTTTGCATCAGGGCTTGCTGGTTCAGCCGGGCCCCAAAAGCCGCACGGTGGGCGCAGTGATGCAGCGCCTGCGACACCGCCATGCGCATCCCGGCGCTTGAGCCCAGCATGCAGTCAAACCGGGTCAGGCTGACCATTTCGATGATGGTGGGGACGCCGCGTCCCTCAGGCCCGACACGCCAGGCCAGCGCACCGCGCAACTCGGTTTCACTCGACGCGTTGGCGACATTACCCATCTTGTTTTTCAGCCGCAGCAGCTGCAGCGGGTTCTTGCTGCCATCGGGGCGCCAGCGCGGCAGCAGGAAACAGGTCAAGCCGCCGGGGGCCTGCGCCAGCACCAGGAAGGCATCGCACATAGGTGCAGAGACGAAGTACTTGTGACCGACCAGCTCATAGGCATCGCCCGCACCGTCACGGCCCAGCGGGTAGGCCCGGGTGCTGTTGGCCCGCACATCCGAGCCCCCCTGTTTCTCGGTCATGGCCATACCGATGGTCAAGCCCTGTTTCAGCGCCATGGGCAGATTGCGCGGATCATAGTGACGCGCGGTGATGCCGGGCTCCCACAGCTGGGCCAATTCAGGCTGCAGCCGCAGGGTGGGGAGGGCCGCAAAGGTCATGGTGATGGGACAGCCATGACCGGCTTCGACCTGTGTGTGCAGGTAGGTGTGCGCAGCCCGAACCACATGGGCGCCTGGGCCAGGCTCGGTCCAGGGCGAGGCATGCAAGCCATTGCGGATCGCAGTGCCCATCAGCTGGTGGTACGCCGGGTGGAAATTCACCTGATCAGTGCGGCGCCCAAAGCGGTCGTGGGTGTCCAGTTCAGGCCGGTACTGGTTGGCCTGCCGACCTAGCGCCAGATAGTCCGCCGTGCCACAGGCTTGCCCAAAGGCGGTCAGGGCAGCGGCGCCCCATTGCCCGCCCTCACGGACCACGGCGGCAGTAAGGGCCGCATCCTCGGTGTAGAGGTTGTAGTCGCACAATTCATGCGAGAGGTTTTCGGGGTGGTGGGTGTCGGCCAGCCAGTCGTTCGTCGCTGAGGCCAGGGGCTGGTTCATGCAAGTTCTCCAATGCTGGGGTTAGCCCGGCAATTTGCGCATCACGAAGGGGTAAAGCGTTCTGTTTGTCGCGCTGTTCCATGTGCCACGAATCTCCTTGCCACATGAGCCTGCCAGCAGTGTGCCTTGCCAGACGGCCGACACCTGCACCCCATCAGCCGACTCTTCAAGGCTGAACTCGTCAGCCTCCAGCTCGCCGGAAATGCGGCTTTGCACGCTGGCCCGATTCACGCCGCCGCTGAAGCTGCCCGGCCACTGCGGGTGCTTTTCAAGCAGCAGCGTGGCGCCTGGCAGCAAGCCCGAAAATTCAGCACGCCATAACCCAAACAGGTGGTCGGGGCTGAGCTCGCTGGCCGAGGGGCAATCGGGCAGGGACGCAACTTTTGCATCATTTTGGGCCTGAGCCCCCGTGAATAATAGAGTTATAGCTATTAAAAATATAGCATATTTCGCTTTCATGAGTATCTCGGCCTTAACTGATTCGCGCCAGCGCCGCTGCGTTGTCCTGCGCCCTTTGTGCAAATTCGGCCCGCAAGGCGCGTAATTTTTCACGCGGATCTTCGCGGACGGTGTTGGCGTCCAATGCCATTTCAGCGATGAACCGACTCGGTAGCACCGCCACCAGTTCACGCCCCTTCTTGCGCCGCCGACTCCAGCTCACGGCCAGGCTGCGCTGGGCACGGGTGATGCCGACGTACATCAGGCGCCGCTCTTCCTCGAGCCGGGTGGCCACCTCGTCGGCGCCGGCGTCCTCGCCGGCGCGAAAGGGCAGCATGCCCTCGGTGACGCCAACCAGCATCACATGGGGCCACTCCAAGCCCTTGGCCGCATGCAGCGTGGAGAGGGTGACCACATTCTGATCCTTCTCCCGCTCATTCAAGGTAGAAATCAGCGACACCGTTTGTGCCACCTCCAGCAAGCTCTTCACCTCACCGGCGGTGCTGACACCCGCCACATCCGAGATCTGACCGCCGCAGCGCGCCGACATCCAGTCGCAAAAATCCATCACATTGCTCCAGCGGGCGGCGGCCAGAGCCGCGCTGTCTTCGCCATCGTAGAGGTGCTTTTCATAGTCGATCTCTTTGAGCCAGTTGCGCAGGAACACCCCAGCCGCTTCGGCGCCACTGGTGTGGCGCGCACGGTAGCTCAGGTCGTTGACGTAGCGGCCAAATTCGTGCAGGCTGCCAATCGTCTTGCTGCTGAGCACACTGCCCAGCGATGCGGCAAACAGCGCTTCAAACAGGCTGATACGGTAACGGCTGGCAAAGGTGCCGAGCTGCTGCAGGGTCTGATGGCCAACGCCGCGTTTGGGCACGGTGACTGCCCGTAAAAACGCTGGGTCATCATCTGGATTAAGCCAAAGGCGGAACCAGCCGCACAGGTCTTTGATCTCGGCACGGTCAAAAAAGCTGGTGCCGCCTGACACTTTGTAGGGGACTTGGGCCTTCCTCAGAGCCTTTTCAAAAGTCTTGGCCTGGTGATTGGCTCGGTACAGGATGGCGAAGTCCTTGAGTTCCTGGTACTGCGGGCCGTTACTGACCTGCGTGCCCGCACGCAGGCTCTGGATACGCGCCACGGCACGTTCGGCCTCATGCTCCTCACTGTCGGCGTCGACCACCCGTACCGGCTCACCTTCGCCCAGATCACTCCACAGATTCTTGGGAAACAGTTTGGGGTTGGGACCGATGACGTGGTTCGCAGCGCGCAAAATGGCACTGGTGGAGCGGTAATTTTGCTCCAGCTTGACCACCTTGAGGCTGGGGAAATCGATTGGCAACTTACGCAGGTTGTCCAGCGTGGCGCCGCGCCAGCCGTAAATGGACTGGTCATCGTCACCAACCGCCGTGAAGCGCGCTTGGCTGGCCGGGTTGCCCCCGACCAGCAATTTAAGCAACTCGTATTGGGTGGCGTTGGTGTCCTGGTATTCATCAACCAGAACATGCCCCATCAAGCCCTGCCAGCGTTGCCTGGCCGACTCATGGTCTTGTAACAACTTCAGGGGCAAACTGATCAGGTCGTCAAAATCCACGCTCTGGTAGGCCGTCAGACGCTCTTCGTAATGCGCCATCACGCGCGCGATCTGCCGCTCCCCATCGTCTTTGGCGGCCAGCGCCGCACGCTCGGCGTTGAGTCCCATGTTTTTCCACAGGCTGATGGTCCACTGCCACTGCCGGGCGGTGGCGGCGTCGACGGTGCCGCCGGCGTCTTTCAGGATGCTGGTGACGTCATCGCTGTCAAGAATCGAAAACTGCGGCTTGAGGCCGAGCGCGCTGCCATCCTGGCGCAGCATACGCACGCCCAAAGCGTGAAAAGTACAGATCAGCACCTCCCGCGCCGCGCCGCCAATCAGCCCCTTGGCACGTTCGCGCATTTCTGCCGCGGCCTTGTTGGTGAAGGTAATGGCGGCTATGCGGCCGGGCGCTAGGCCCGACTGAATCAGGCGCGCAATCTTGTGGGTGATCACCCGGGTCTTGCCCGAGCCCGCCCCTGCCAGCACCAGGCAAGGACCATGCATGTAGTTGACGGCCTCCTGCTGAGCCAGGTTCAGGCCGGGGGGTGGAGAGGACACTGCAGTCGCTATCTAAAACCCGTGGGCAGACGCCACGACCTGGTCACAGGATCAATCAGCGCCCTGCCAGCGGGTAGGCTGGGTCGTTGTAGCCGGGCGTGGAGGAATGCCCGGGCGAGACCAGACTGTTCACCAGCGCTTCGTCCTCCGGGGTGATCTGGACCTCGAGGGCACCAAGATAATCCTGCCATTGGGCCAGCGTGCGTGGGCCGGCGATGACTGAGCTGATGTTCCGATTGGCCAGCACCCAGGCGGTGGCGAAATGCGCCAGTGACACACCTTTGGCTTCACAGTGAACACGCAGGGTTTGGGCAATGGCCAACGACTCCTGGCGAAACTCGGTTTCCATCATCCGCTTGTCAGCCCGGGACGCGCGCGAGCCCGCCTGTGGGGTTTGGCCTGGTGCGTACTTGCCGGTCAAGACACCGCGCGCAATCGGGCTGTAGGGCACCACACCCAAGCCGTGGTGCCCACAGGCCTCCAGAATTTCCGACTCAGGCAGGCGATTGAGCAGGTTGTAGTAGGGCTGGCAAACCACAGGTCCGGGCATGTTGAACTGGCGAGCCAGATGCACCATCTCGCTAATACGCCAGCCGCGAAAATTCGACACCCCCCAATAGCGAATCTTGCCGTCGCGCAGCAAGGCTTCAATGGCGCGCAGCGGCTCTTCCAAGTCCATGCCGTTGAAATCGCGGTGTAGGTAGTAGACGTCCAGATAGTCGGTCTGCAGTCGCTGCAAGCTGTCCTCGCAGGCGCGCAGCACCCAGGTTCTAGAGTAACGGCCCTCATTGGGGCGGTCGGACAAGGGATTGCCCACCTTGCTGGCCAGCACCCAGTGCTGCCGCTGGCCCTGCAGCAGTTCGCCCACCATCTGTTCAGACTTGCCGTGTGAATAGACATCGGCGGTGTCAATGAAATTGCAGCCGTGGGCATGCGCGTGGTCGACGATGAGACGCGCCTCCTCCAGACTGGTCTGGTCAGCAAACATCATGGTGCCCAGGCACAGGCGGGACACTTTGAGAGGGCTTTTGCCGAGAGTTTTAAGGTGCATCATCGATCTGAGGGCAAGTTGGAAATTTACATCGGCCATTATCGGCCCGCCTAGGGGACCGTGGCTGGGCCATGTCGTCGCCCGCGCAGCCCACCCATGGCAAGGACAGTTTCAGGATGTCGCTTGGCCGTAACGCGCAAAGGCCAAGGCGGTCGGCGTGGTGCTGGCACCAGGTTGTTGTGGTAGTTGGTAGTGGCCGTCCACGACGCGCGCCGGCTCTTCGAAACAGTCGCGAATCCAGGGGATGTACTCCAGCACGGCGCAGGCGGCGCGGCTGAAGTTCAAATGCTGATGAACCTGACTCATGTCACCGGCGTGGGGCGCAACCGGCAGCCGATGTGCCGCAGCCAGCTCTACCACCCGCAACACCTCGGTCAGACCAGCCATGCGCGTGACATCCGGCTGCAACCAATGAACGGCGCCCTGCCCGATGAACTCGGCGAAGGCATCCACACTGTAGAGTTGCTCGCCCAGTGCAACCGGGATGCTTGTGGCCCGGGACAGTTCAGCATGCCGTTGCACTGCGTCGTACCACAGTGGTTCCTCAAACCAGTACACATTCTGGTCTTCGGCGGCGCGACAAAATCGCAAACAGTCGGGCAGGTCCCATTTGCCGTTGCCGTCAATGGCCAGGGTCACATGCTCCCCCACGGCATGACGTACAGCGCGCAAGCGCGTCAGGTCGCGTTCCACCGTGGAGCCTACCTTGATCTTGATGCCGGTGAAGCCTGCGGCCACCGCTTGTTGGGCGCCCTGCACCAATTGCGCATCCGGGATCGACAGCCAGCCGATGTCGGTGTTGTAAGCGCGCACTTGCTGTCTCACGGCGCCACCCAGACACTGCCACAGCGGCACTTGCTGAGCTTTGGCCCGCAGGTCCCACAACGCCACGTCCACCGCAGCATGGGCCAACGACGTTATACCGGCACGTCCCACCCACTGTAGAGCGGGCTGACGGGCAACCCGCTGCCACAAGCGCTCTATGTCGTTGGCGTCCTCGCCGACCAACAAGGGCGCAAGACACGTGTCAATGCATCGCGTGATTAACTGGTCACTCGGCAGGTGGGCGTGGGTGCCGGTGAACCCATAGCCCTTTAAGCCATCCTCGGTTCGGACACAGGCCCCAACGACGCCCCAATGCGAAATGGTGTGGGTGCTGTCAGCAATCTGGCTGCCGGTAACCGGGATGTGCAGGATGAACGATTCAATCTGTTGGATGCGCATATTTGAAGCCGTCGAGGCCGGTGCAGATATTGGCGCCATATTAGCGCCATCCGCAGCCATCGACTCTACGATTTTTGCCAACGAAAGGTGCACACTCACTTTCACCGACCGGCACATCTCGAAACTGCCCCCGTGTAAACAAGCTTGCTCACTGCCGGTCTTTTGTTTGCCCCTCGTGGGCAGAGCCTGGGCCGTTGGGATAGCTCGGCTTCGGGCCAGTCATATCGTCCAAACTCGAGGTGCGCTTTGCACCCGACCTCAGGTCACACCGCGGGAACTTTGCCCCCGCCCCCCGCAACCGTCAGTCGCGGACTGACGAAAAAGACGGTCGAGAGTCGTCATGGACAGGAGCGAGCGGATCAGCAGTCAACACCCGACTCACAATCATGTCCAGGGCGGGCCTGGCATTGCCTTGTTTGTCTAGCCAGACCTTTGGCGTTAAGGCACCTGCGACAGCGATGGCATCGCCCTCGGTCAATGCGCGCAGTACCGCGCTGACATGAGGTGCGAACGCGATGGCATTGACTATCAAACTCTCACCGTCGCCCGCTACGACTCTCAGTTTGGCCAGGGTAAATGAGCTGTCGTTCTTGCCGTCACGGGTCTTGGCCGGCGCCATCATGGTGCCGGCAATCAACGCTTGGATCATGAATACCCTTGTCACTGTCCGAGTACAAAGCACAACGCCCACATAAAGTGGGCGTTGTGTTGGCAGCGGGACTGCCTTTTTTTTGGTTGCGCGAGAAGGATTTGAACCTCCGACCTTTGGGTTATGAGCCCAACGAGCTACCAGACTGCTCCATCGCGCGGTAGAAGGTTATTATAGCCTATTCAGCCTTGCCCGTGTCAGCAGCAACGGTTTCATTTTCAGCGGGGCGATCCACCAACTCAACCAAAGCCATGGGCGCATTGTCACCAACGCGGAAACCCATCTTCAGGATACGGGTGTAGCCACCAGGACGGGCCTTGAAGCGCGGGCCCAGATCATTGAACAACTTGACGACGCTGTCACGATCACGCAGGCGATCGAAGGCCAGCCGACGGTTGGCTACAGTGGCCTCTTTGGCCAAGGTGATCATCGGCTCGACCACGCGACGCAGCTCTTTAGCCTTGGGCAGAGTTGTCTTGATGACTTCATGCTCAATGAGCGAATTCATCATGTTGCGCAACATCGCCAAGCGATGCTCGCTGGTGCGATTGAGTTTTCTTAGTCCGTGTCCGTGACGCATGGTGCTTTCCTTTGGTTTTTAATGGGGGTCAGCCGTATCAGGTACTGCCCGTGCACTTGAGCCCCAATTAGGGCTCCGGGATTCAACGCTTTTCGAGGGCAGCAGGCGGCCAGCTTTCCAGCTTCATGCCCAGAGTTAGACCTCGAGAAGCCAAAACTTCCTTGATCTCGTTCAAGGATTTGCGACCCAAGTTTGGCGTCTTCAACAACTCATTCTCAGTCCGTTGGATCAGATCACCAATGTAGTAGATGTTCTCGGCCTTCAGGCAGTTCGCGGAACGCACTGTCAACTCCAGCTCATCTACCGGGCGCAGCAAGATGGGGTCAAACTGCGAGCTACCACGGGGCGATGGCATATCAAAGGCCGCCAGCTCACTGCCTTCAAGCTGAGCAAATACGGCCAACTGCTCAACAAGGATCTTGGCGGACGAGCGAACCGCATCTTCGGCCGATATTGCGCCGTTGGTCTCAATCTCGACCACCAGCTTGTCCAAGTCGGTGCGCTGCTCAACACGGGCACTCTCAACGGTGTAGCTAACCCGCTTGACTGGGGAAAACGAAGCGTCCAGAACGATGCGACCGATAGATTTTGTTGGCTCATCGCCATGGCGACGCACGGTGCCTGGCACATAACCACGGCCCTTTTCGACCTTGATCTGCATATCGAGCTTACCGCCTTGCGACAGGTGAGCAATCACATGGTCAGGGTTAATGATCTCCACATCATGCGGCGTCTGAATATCACTGGCCAAGACGACGCCTTCGCCATCCTTGCGCAGACTCAAGGTAACTTCGTCGCGGTTGTGTAGCTTGAAAACAACGCCCTTCAGGTTAAGCAGAATGTTGACCACGTCCTCTTGCACACCGTCAATGGACGAGTACTCATGCAGCACCCCTGCAATGGTCACTTCCGTTGCGGCATAACCCGACATTGACGACAACAAGACGCGGCGCAGAGCGTTTCCCAGCGTATGGCCATAGCCACGCTCGAACGGCTCAAGAGCAACCTTGGCACGGTTCAGTCCAAGTTGCTCAACATTGATGGCTTTGGGTTTCAGTAGACTATTTTGCATGCAGACTTCCTCTCAATACCCCCGGTTCGTTACGCCGGTAAGGCTGGTGAAGCACCTGAAGCGCGGTGCCCAGCGCCTCAGGAACGGTTTCAACTGGAACAGCGTATCGTCGTCATCAACGCGAGTACAACTCAACAATCAGGGATTCGTTGATATCGGCACCAAACTGGTCGCGATCGGGCATGGCCTTGAAGGTGCCCTCTGCCTTGTCGATGCTGACCTCAACCCAAGCGGGCATGCCAACTTGTTGCGCCAACTGCAGCGCCTCGGCGATGCGATTTTGCTTCTTGGACTTGTCCCGGACCGCGATCACATCGCCAGTCTTGACCATGTAGGAAGGAATATTGACGCTCTTGCCATTGACCGTCATAGCCTTGTGCGACACCAGTTGACGTGCCTCAGCTCGCGTCGAACCAAAGCCCATGCGATACACCACGTTGTCGAGGCGGGACTCGAGCAGGACCAATAGATTGGAACCCGTGTTGCCCTTGCGGCGATCTGCCTCTTCAAAGTAGCGGCGGAACTGCTTCTCCAGCACGCCATACATGCGCTTGACCTTTTGCTTCTCGCGAAGCTGAAGACCATAGTCAGAGGTACGGGCACCAGAAGTGCGACCATGCTGCCCTGGCTTGGAGTCAAACTTGGCCTTGTCGCCGATAGAGCGACGTGCGCTCTTCAAAAACATGTCAGTGCCTTCACGGCGGGATAATTTGGCCTTTGGGCCTAGATAACGTGCCACTTGAACTTCCTTTTTGTCAACTACCGTACAAAAGCACGGGAGCCAACAGCGCGACGCTGTTGGCGGTGGTCTTGTTTAAAGATCAGATGCGACGGCGCTTTTGCGGACGGCATCCGTTGTGAGGGACCGGTGTCACATCAGCAATCATATTGATGCGAATTCCAAGTGCCGCCAACGCCCTCACTGAGGACTCGCGACCCGGACCGGGACCTTTGATTTCGACATCAAGGTTCTTGATGCCTTGCTCAATGGCGGCACGTCCAGCCACTTCGGAGGCGACCTGGGCCGCAAACGGGGTGGATTTTCGTGAGCCTTTGAAACCCTGTCCACCAGACGATGCCCACGACAAGGCATTACCCTGACGATCGGTGATCGTGATGATGGTGTTATTGAACGAAGCATGGACGTGTGCGACGCCATCTGCAACGTTTTTGCGAACTTTTTTACGAACCCGTTGGGCTGCGTTATTGGCGGGAGCTTTTGCCATGGTGGTCTTTCAATCCCTGTTATTTCTTCAATGACGCAGCAGCCTTACGGGGGCCTTTACGCGTACGAGCGTTGGTACGGGTGCGTTGACCACGCATCGGCAGCCCACGACGGTGACGGAAACCGCGATAGCAACCTATGTCCATCAAGCGCTTGATGTTCATGGTGGTTTCACGCCGCAGATCACCCTCGATGGTGAACTGTGCAATTTGATCTCGAATTTTCTCGAGATCAGAGTCGGTCAAATCCTTGACCTTCTTTGAATAAGCAATGCCACAAGCTTCGCAAATTTTGCGAGCGCGGGTGCGGCCGATTCCAAATATGGCGGTAAGACCAATTTCAGAATGCTGCTGCGGCGGAATATTGATGCCAGCGATACGTGCCATTTTCGTCCTCTAAAACTCTTGCAATCAACCCTGACGCTGCTTGTGACGCGGATCAGTACAGATCACGCGGACAACGCCCTTGCGCCGAATCACTTTGCAGTTACGGCAAATTTTCTTGACCGAAGCCGAAACTTTCATTTCATTCTCCTAAATTTCTCAAACTCGTCCTGACCCGCGGGAACTGGAACGAACGTACTTGCATGTTACTTAGCTCTAAACACAATGCGCGCACGACTCAGGTCGTACGGCGTCAATTCAACAGTTACTTTATCGCCAGGCAGGATGCGGATGTAATGCATGCGCATCTTCCCCGAAATGTGCCCAAGGACAACGTGCCCATTCTCCAACTTCACTCTGAACGTCGCGTTAGGCAGGTTCTCAACGACCTCGCCTTGCATCTGAATGACATCGTCTTTTGACATATTTTCCAATCGCCTTATGAAGACTTGAAGTTAGCCTTCTTCAACAGCGACTCGTACTGCTGGGACATCATGTAATTCTGAACCTGGGCCATGAAATCCATGGTCACCACCACAATGATCAGCAACGACGTACCACCAAAATAAAATGGCACGTTGTACTTGAGGATCAAAAATTCCGGGAGCAAACAGACCAGGGTGATGTAGATCGCACCGGCAAATGTCAGTCGCAGTAGAATTTTGTCAATGTACTTGGCGGTCTGCTCGCCGGGGCGGATCCCAGGAATGAAAGCACCACTCTTCTTTAAGTTATCAGCGGTCTCACGGCTGTTGAAGACCAACGCTGTGTAGAAGAAGCAGAAGAAAATGATCGCGGCAGCGTAGAACATCACGTAAATAGGTTGACCTGGCGTAAGTGATCCCGCAATGTCCTTAAGCCAACGCATCGACTCACCCGCGCTGAACCAGCCCACAACCGTTGCCGGCAGCAGAATGATCGACGACGCGAAAATCGGAGGAATAACACCAGCCATGTTCAGTTTGAGCGGCAGGTGCGAGGATTGACCGCCGTAAACTTTGTTGCCGACCTGGCGCCGAGCATAGTTAACCAAAATCTTGCGTTGTCCACGCTCGACAAACACCACAAAAAAGGTCACCAGCGCAACCAGCACCACGATAAACAATGACACGATGATGCTCATAGCACCGGTTCGCACCAACTCCAACAAGCCCCCAATGGCTGTAGGCAGGCCAGCGGCTATACCACCGAAAATCAGGATCGAGATCCCGTTGCCCAAACCACGCTCGGTGATCTGTTCACCCAGCCACATCAAAAACATCGTACCCGCCGTCAAGGTCACGATGGCCGTAATGCGAAATCCGAAACCTGGAGCAATCACCAATCCAGGAGAGCTCTCCAGTGCCAGAGCGATACCCATCGACTGAAACAACGCCAAACCCAGGGTGCCATAGCGCGTGTACTGCGTGATTTTGCGACGTCCCGCTTCGCCCTCTTTCTTTAACTGCTCAAACGAAGGCAGAACGTACGACATCAATTGCATGATGATCGACGCAGAGATATAGGGCATGATGCCCAAGGCGAACACGGTGAAGCGTGACAAGGCTCCACCCGAGAACATGTTAAACATGCCCAGAATGCCGCCCTGCTGCCCATTAAAAAACTGTTGCAACTGCGCTGGGTCGATACCGGGAACAGGGATATGTGCCCCGATCCGGTAGACCACCAGAGCCAGCAACAAGAAGACGAGCCTGCGCCGCAGGTCTCCGAATTTTCCGGTTTTGGCCAGTTGCGCTGCGTTAGTTGCCACGAGTCAATACGTCCAGTCGCGAATCAGGTCAAACTGCCGCCCGCGGCCTCGATCGCAGCTTTGGCTGCCACCGTGGCGCCGATGCCGGACAATGCAACAGCAATGGTCAATTCGCCCGTCTTGATAATCTTCACCACTTTGGCCAACTCACCGACAAGGCCAGCCTGCTTCAGTATGACCAAGTTGACTTCCGATGCGCCCAGACGCTGAAGCGCTGTCAAAGTCACCTCAGCATTGAACTTCAGCAAATGAGACTTGAAACCGCGCTTAGGGAGCCGGCGCTGCATAGGCATTTGACCGCCTTCAAAGCCGACTTTGTGATAGCCACCAGCACGTGATTTTTGGCCCTTGTGGCCGCGGCCAGCGGTTTTACCCAAGCCGGAGCCGATGCCACGGCCTACGCGGCGCTTGTAATGCTTGGCGCCATCTGCTGGCTTGATGCCGTTGAGTTCCATCATCAATCCCTTAAAGCACTTTGACCAGATAACTGATCTTGTTGATCATGCCGCGCACTTCGGGTGTGTCCACCAGCTCGCTGGTGCTGCGGATTTTGCGCAAGCCCAAGCCGCGAACGGTTGCCCGATGTGATTCTTTACAACCAATCGGGCTGCGTACCAATTGGACCTTGACGGTTTGAGGTGTAGTCATGGATCAACTCCCGGTTATGCGAAGAGTTCTTCGATAGACTTGCCACGCTTGGCGGCAACGGCCGACGGCGTCGTGGCATGTGACAGCGCGTCAAGAGTGGCACGCACCATGTTGTAGGGGTTGGTAGACCCGTGGCTTTTCGCCACGATGTCCGTGATACCGACCACCTCAAATACTGCACGCATTGGGCCGCCAGCAATGATACCGGTCCCTTTGGGGGCTGGCGCCATCATGACAGAGGCTGCGCCGTGCTGACCCATTACCTTGTGGTGGATGGAACCATTCTTCAACGAGATCTTGGTCATGTTGCGGCGAGCTTCTTCCATCGCCTTTTGAACGGCAGCAGGCACCTCTTTGGACTTGCCTTTGCCCATGCCGATGCGGCCATCCCCGTCACCAACCACGGTCAGCGCAGCGAAACCGAGAATCCGGCCGCCCTTAACCACCTTGGTAACGCGATTGATCGCGATCATCTTTTCACGCAGGCCGTCTTCAGGCCCTTCGGCCTTACCCTGCATCTTCGCTTGTACTTTAGCCATCTTTATTTCCGATCTGCTTAGAACTGCAAGCCAGCTTCGCGGGCTGCATCCGCCAGCGCCTTGACGCGACCGTGGTATGCAAAACCGGCCCGGTCAAACGCTACTTTTTCCACACCAGCGGCCTTCGCTTTTTCAGCCAAGCGCTTGCCGATCATCTGGGCCGCTGCCACATTGCCACCCTTGCCAGAGCCACCCAGCTCTTTGCGAACTTCGGGCTCTGCACTTGATGCAGTGGCGATGACTTTGCCGCCATCGCCAGAAATGACGCTGGCATAGATGTGCAGGTTGGTACGGTTCACCGTCAGGCGTGCCACCCCTTGGGTTGCAATCCTGATACGGGTTTGCCGGGCTCTGCGAAGACGTTGCTGTTTTTTGCTCAACATGTTGCAGCTCCTTATTTCTTCTTGGTTTCTTTGATCGTGATTTTTTCGTCCGAGTACCGGATGCCCTTGCCCTTGTAAGGCTCTGGCGGACGAATCGCACGAATCTCTGCTGCCACCTGGCCGACACGCTGACGGTCTGCACCTTTGATCACGATCTCAGTCGGTGTCGGCGTCGCCACCGTTATACCAGCGGGCATGTCCTTGTTGACCGGGTGGGAGTAACCCACCGTAAGGTTCAGCTTGGCGCCTTGTGCTTGGGCCTTGTAGCCCACGCCAACCAAGTTCAGCTTTTTCTCAAAGCCTTTCGTGACACCAAGAACCATATTGTTAACCAACTGGCGCATGGTGCCGCTCATGGCATTCGCTTCACGGGAATCATTGGCTGGCAGAAAGCTCAGCTTGCCAGCATCGCTGCTGACCTTGACCAAAGCATTTTGTGACAGAACCAAGGCTCCGCCAGCACCCTTGACGCTGATTTGATCTTCTTTCACCGATACGTCCACACCCGTGGGTACGACGACCGGCATTTTTCCTACACGAGACATCTCTGTTTCTCCTCAATGTCACGCTTCAGGCGACGTAGCAAAGGACTTCGCCACCGACACCGGTAGCACGTGCTTTGCGATCAGTCATCACGCCCTTGGGCGTGGTGACGATCGCCACACCCAGGCCGTTCTGGACTTGCGGGATGGCATCGCTGCCACGGTAGACGCGAAGGCCAGGGCGACTGACGCGTTCGATGCGCTCAATCACGGGGCGGCCGGCGTAATACTTGAGTGCAATTTCAAGCTCAGGGTTACCGTTGACGGCGCTTACCTTGAAGCCATCAATATAGCCTTCGTCTTTCAAAACTTGCGCAATGGCAACCTTGACTTTGGAAGATGGCACGCTGACGGTTGTTTTGGCAACCATCTGCGCATTGCGAATGCGCGTCAGCAGGTCGGCGATGGGATCACTCATGCTCATATTTATGTCTCCTGCCGCTTACCAACTGGCTTTGACGATGCCGGGAATTTCCCCTGCAAACGCCATTTCGCGGATCTTGGCGCGGGCCAAACCAAAGTGCTGGAAGGTGCCGCGTGGACGGCCCGTGATCGCACAACGGTTGCGCTGGCGCGTCGGGTTAGCGTTGCGCGGAAGCTTTTGCAACGCCAGACGTGCGGCCGCCCGCTCTTCGTCGCTGCGTTTCGCGTCTCCTGCCGTCGCTTTCAGTTCCGCATGTTTTTTTGCGTACTTGGCAACCAGTTTGTCGCGCTTGAGTTCGCGCTCGATTAAAGCCATCTTAGCCACGGGTCACCTCAGTTCTTGAAGGGGAAACGGAAACCTGCGAGCAGCGCTTTGCACTCTTCGTCAGTCCTTGCCGTTGTGGTAATGCTGATATTGAGACCGCGCAAGGCGTCAACCTTGTCGTACTCGATTTCAGGAAAAATAATTTGCTCTTTAACGCCGATGTTGTAGTTGCCACGGCCGTCAAACGCTCGTCCCGAGATACCCCGGAAGTCACGGACTCGGGGCAGAGCCACCGTTACAAAGCGATCCAGAAATTCAAACATCTGCACGCCGCGCAGGGTCACCATGCAACCAATGGCCTGGTCTTCACGAATCTTAAAGCCGGCGATGGCCTTTTTAGACTTGGTGACCACGGGCTTTTGGCCAGCTATTTTGGTTAGGTCGCTGACGGCGTGGTCCATGACTTTCTTGTCAGCGACTGCCTCGCTCACACCCATGTTCAGCGTGATCTTGGTCAGGCGCGGCACCTGCATGGGGGACGTGTAGCCGAATTTGGCCATCAGTTCCGGTGCGACTTTCTCGCGGTAGTGTTTTTGCAAACGAGCCATGGTTATGCCACCTTGATTTCTTCACCGCTGGATTTGTAAACACGGACGCGTTTACCATCGGCCAGCAACTTGATACCAACCCGATCAGCCTTGCCCGTTGCAGCATTGAAAATTGCCACGTTGGACTGGTGAATGGGCATAGATTTTTCGACGATACCGCCGGTCGTACCCTTCATGGGATTGGGCTTGGTGTGCTTTTTCACCACATTGATGCCCTCGACCAACACATGGGAGTCGTCTTTGCGCAGGCCAATCTTGCCGCGCTTGCCTTTGTCGCGACCGGCGATCACGATGATCTCGTCGCCTTTACGAATCTTGTTCATGGCGCGTCCTTACAAAACTTCTGGAGCCAGAGATACGATCTTCATGAATTTTTCAGTGCGCAATTCACGTGTGACCGGGCCAAAGATGCGAGTCCCGATGGGCTCCAACTTGGCATTGAGCAAAACTGCGGCGTTGCCGTCGAACTTAACCAAGGATCCATCGCTGCGACGGATGCCTTTGGCAGTGCGGACGACGACCGCGCTGTAAATTTCGCCTTTTTTGACGCGACCACGCGGCGCAGCTTCTTTAATGCTGACCTTGATGACATCGCCAACGCTGGCATAGCGGCGCTTGGACCCGCCAAGCACCTTGATGCATAGCACGGACTTGGCGCCGGTGTTATCGGCAACTTCCAGTCGAGATTCTGTTTGGATCATTTCAAATATTCCCAACTTGCATCAGATCCTCGGTGTTTCTTGGCCAGAGCCAGATACAACCGCATTTCCGATCAGTCTTGGACCCGTCGTCCCCAGCATGAACCACTCACGCTGCTTCCGTTGGGCAGATACTTCACTCAAAAGCCTTTCTAAGCGAAGCCCGCTATTGTGCAAGCGTTTTCTTTTGGCGTCAAGTGTTTTTAGTCGGCGCTACACATATATTGTTGCGTCAGGCGGATAAATTTGGCCACCTGCGGATCGAGGCCGGTCTCTTGCTGCAAAATTTCACCGACCCGATGGGCCAAACCAGCGGCACGAGCCGCATCCAGGAACAGCAGGCGGGCCCGTCGCGCCAGCACATCCTCCACCGTGATGGCGTATTCGTATCGGGCCGCAAAGCGCACCATCGCTTCCGTCACGCCACTACCGAGGGCGATGTCGGCGCCCGGCATGGCCAGCAGTTGGCCGGCCTCGTCGCCGTAGCATTGCAGGCCCGGACTACCGACGATTGAGTGGGCGCTTGGATCGCCGGTCTGGGCGCCTACCAGGCGCAACCGTGCTGTCACGCCCGCAGCGCGTCTGGGAATCAAGCCCGCGTCGGCACAGGTCAGCAAGACGTCCTCGGCCATGGCGCGGTAGGTGGTCCATTTTCCGCCGGTGACGGTCACCAAGCCGCTGTGACTAACCAGCACGGTGTGCTCGCGGCTGAGCGCTTTCGTGCCACCACTGGCATCGTCTGGCGGCTTGACAAGGGGGCGCAGGCCCACCCACACGCTGGTCACATCGGCGCGGCGCGGGGCCCGTACGAGGTAGCGAGCTGACTCCCCGAGGATGAAGTCAATCTCCTGTGGGAGTGGCAGTGGTTCGCGGGGCAGGTCTGCGCGCGGCGTGTCGGTCGTACCCAGAATCACCCGGCCCAGCCAGGGCACGGCAAAAAGGACCCGCCCATCGGCCGTCTTGGGCACCATCAGTGCTACGTCCGAGTCAAGGAAGTCCCGCGCCACCACCAGGTGCACCCCCTGGCTTGGTGCCACCATGGCAGGCGTCGCATGAGCACCCGTGGCCACGCCGTCACGCTGACGCAACTCGTCCACCCAGACCCCGGCGGCATTCACCACACAACCGGCGCTGACGGTGTACGCGGCGCCGGTGAGCTGGTCGCGACAAGACAGCCCAGCGACCCTCCCCTGGCGGTAGATCAGATCGACTGCGGCGCAGTAGTTCACCAGCAGGGCGCCGCGGGCCGCCGCTGTGCGTGCCAACGCTAAGGCCAGCCGGGCGTCGTCAAACTGTCCATCCCAGTACTTCACGCCGCCACGCAGGCCTTTGGGCTGGGCCGTTGGCAAATGCCGAAGGGTTTGCGCACGGCTCAGGAATTCAGTCTTACCTAGGCCCGCCTTGCCAGCCAGCGCGTCGTAGACCTTCAGACCCAGGCCGTAAAAAGGCCTTTCCCACCACCGATAAGAGGGCATCACGAAGGGCAGAGCCTGGGCCAAATGGGGCGCATTGGCCAGCAGCGTGGTGCGCTCATGCAGCGCTTCGCGCACCAGCGCGATGTTGCCTTGAGCCAGGTAGCGGACCCCGCCATGCACCAGCTTAGTCGCCCGGGAAGAAGTGCCCTTGGCAAAGTCGTGCGACTCGACAAGTACCACGCTGAGCCCTCGAGCTGCCGCGTCGAGCGCCACGCCCAGGCCAGTGGCGCCCCCGCCGACAATCGCCAGGTCATAGTGGTGCGGCCGCGCCAGTCGAGCCAGAAGTTCGGCACGGCGGGTCGGCAGAGGGATTGAGGCGACAGGCATGGGCACAATATGCGATGGGGAACAAGCAGGGCTTGGATTATTGTTCGAATTTATTCGTTTTATATTTTTATTATTCGCTATAGTTCGTTTTTATCGTTCGTTTTAATGACCCATCACCCAAGACAACTGCAGCTGCTGGCACTCGCGCAAGAGCAGGGCACGGTCACAGTCGAGCAGCTGGCCCAGCGACTGGGCGTCACCTTGCAAACCGTGCGACGGGACGTGCAGCTCTTGGCAGAGGGGGGCCTGCTAAGCCGCTTTCATGGCGGCGTCCGGGTGCCTGGCTCCACGGTTGAGAATATGGCACACCAGCAGCGGGTCAATCTGAACGCTGCGGGAAAAGCCCGCATTGCAAAGGCGGTGGCGGCCGCAGTGCCACACAACTGTTCGCTCATACTGAATATTGGCACCACCACCGAGGCCGTGGCTCAGGCGCTGGGGCAGCACACAGGCCTGCGCGTGATTACCAACAACCTGAACGTGGCGCGCATTCTCAGCGCCAACCCGAAGAGCGAAGTGATTGTGGTTGGCGGTGTAGTGCGCAGCCATGACCAGGGCATTGTTGGCGAGGCCGCCGTTGACTTCATTCGCCAGTTCAAGGTGGACATTGCGCTGATCGGCATCTCTGGCATTGAAGCCGACGGCACCCTTCGCGATTTCGACTACCGCGAAGTCAAGGTGTCTCAGACCATCATGGCGCACGCCCGAGCGGTCTGGCTTGCCGCCGACAGCAGTAAATTCAACCGGCCAGCGATGGTGGAGGTCGCCAAGCTGACGCAAATCGACCGGCTTTTCACCGATGCCGCGCCGCCCGAGCCGTTCCCTGCCCTGCTGGCGGAGGCCGGGGTTCGGGTCGACCTGGCCGCCGCATAAAGCACTTACCCCCTTCTGTCGCATCGCGACTGTCGACCCCTTTCAACCGGAGCCCCGCCACCATGACTTACCTGCTTGCCCTGGACCAGGGCACCTCAAGCTCACGCAGCATCGTGTTCAACGCCAGTGGCCAGGCGCTGAGCATGGCGCAGCAGGAACTGCCGCAAATCTACCCCCACCCCGGCTGGGTCGAGCACGACCCGATGGTGATCTGGCAAACCCAGCTGGCCACCGCCCGCGAGGCACTGGCCAAGGCGGGTATCACGGCGCATCAGGTGCGGGCCATTGGCATCACCAACCAACGCGAGACCACCGTGGTCTGGAACCGCCGCACCGGGGTTCCGATCCACCATGCCATCGTCTGGCAGGACCGGCGCGCAGAACCCACCTGCGCAGATCTGCGCGCGCGCGGCCTCGCGGCCATGGTTCAGGCCAAGACCGGGTTGGTGATCGATGCCTACTTCTCGGGTACCAAGCTGCGCTGGTTGCTGGACCACGTGCCGGACGCACGAGCACAGGCCGAAGCGGGCGAGTTAGCGTTTGGCACGATTGACAGCTGGCTAATCTGGCAGTTGACCGCCGGCGCGGTGCATGCCACGGATGTCAGCAACGCCTCGCGCACCCTGTTGTTCAATGTGCACAGCAACCAATGGGACGCCGAGCTGCTGCAGATGCTGGACATTCCACCCAGCCTGATGCCCACCGTACGACCCTCCAGTGCGCTGTTCGGCGAGACCAGCCCGGCGCTGCTGGGCGATGCAATCATGATTGGCGGCGTGGCCGGCGACCAGCAAAGCGCCCTCTTCGGTCAGGCCTGCTTCAAACCCGGCTTGGTGAAGAACACCTACGGCACAGGCTGCTTCATGCTGATGCATACCGGCGCCACGTTTCAAAGCTCACGCAACGGTTTGATCACCACCAGCGCCGCCCAGACCGGACCCCAGCCCGAGTTCGCCCTGGAGGGCAGCGTGTTCGTTGGCGGTGCCGTGGTGCAGTGGCTGCGCGACGGCTTGCACGCGATCCAGGCCAGCAGCGAAGTGGAGGCGCTGGCGCAAAGTGTGTCGGACTCGGGGGGCGTGATGATGGTGCCCGCATTCACTGGGCTGGGCGCGCCCTATTGGCAACCGGACGCGCGTGGCACCATCACCGGCCTGACCCGCGGCAGCACCGCGGCCCACATCGCGCGCGCCGCCTTGGAAAGTATTGCCTACCAAAGCGCAGCCCTGCTGCTGGCGATGAGTCGTGACGCGGTCCAGGGTGGTGGCGCCCCGGTGGCCGAGCTACGGGTCGATGGTGGGGCCTGCGTGAATGACCTGTTGATGCAGTTCCAGGCCGATCTGCTCGGCATCCCGGTGGTGCGCCCGGCCGTGACCGAGACCACCGCCCTGGGCGCGGCCTACCTGGCCGGACTGGCCACCGGGGTTTATCGCAGCACCGATGAACTGGCCGAGCTCTGGCGCGCAGAACGACGCTTTCTGCCGGAGGTGGCACCGGCACGTGCAGCCGAGTTGATGGCGCGCTGGGAGCATGCGGTGCTGCAGGCTGTGGCCTGAACCATCGGCCGTACCCAAGGTCGTGGCCGCTGTAGGTAGACTTGCGGCTTGATCGGCATCACCCACCCTAATGAAATCCAAACAACATGACTGAACGTATTGCATTCATTGGCGGCGGCAATATGGCCAGCGCCATCATCGGTGGCCTGGTCCGCCAGGGCACCCCGGCGGCGATGATCGATGTGGTGGAGCCCTTCGCCCAAGCGCGTGCAGCGCTGCTTCAGCAACACGGGGTGCTGGCCCAGCCGCAGGCGGGGCCCTTTCTGAGCCAAGCAGCACTGGTGATCTGGGCGGTCAAGCCGCAGATGTTCCGACAGGCGGCAGCTGCTGTCTGCCCCCACACCTTGCTGGCCTTGCACCTGAGCGTGGCGGCCGGCATCCGGACCGACAGCATTGCCCAGTGGCTGGGCAGCGAGCGCGTGGTACGCGCCATGCCCAACACGCCGGCCCTGATTGGCCGGGGTATGACCGCGCTATTTGCCAGGGCCACGGTAACCGCAGCCGACCGCGCACGCGTGGATGCCGTGATCGCGACCACCGGCGAGTTGCTTTGGCTCGCCGCTGAAGAGCAGCTGGATGCCGTGACTGCCTTGTCGGGCTCTGGCCCAGCCTACATGTTCTATTTCATGGAGGCCATGCGCGCTGCAGGGGTCGAGATGGGCCTGCCGGCCGAGCAGGCCTACCAACTGGCGGTGGCAACCTTCATCGGCGCGGGAGAACTGGCACGGGCGTCTACCGAGCCTCCCGAAGTGTTACGCCAACGCGTCACCTCACCCGGCGGCACCACCCATGCGGCGATTTCCGTGATGGCGCAGACCGACGTCGGTGGGCAATTCATCCGGGCCATGCACGCCGCGCGCAGCCGGGCCACCGAAATGGGGCAGGAATTTGGCGCGGCCTGAGCGGGTCGCTCAGGCCGCGGCATAACTGGCTGCGATGCCGGCAAACACGGTGAAGCCCAACCAGTGGTTCAGGCGAAAAGCCCGAAAGCAACCGTCCCGGCTGCGCCCCCTGATCAGGCGGTAATGCCACAGCACTTGCGCCAGCGCGGGGATAATTGCTATATAAAAAATATCATTAACTCCATACTGGACAAGGGCTAGAGCCCAAGTTGACAAGTAAACAGCATAGCTCGCCATGACCGCGGATACGTCCCGCGTGCCCAATGTGATGGCAGAGGTTTTCATGCCCAAGCGCAGGTCGTCGTCCCGGTCGACCATGGCGTACTCGGTGTCATAGGCCAGCACCCAGAACAAGTTGCCCAGCAGCAACAGCCACGCCAGCGGCGGCACACTGGCGGCCATGGCGCCAAGGCTGAAGCTCTGACTACCCAACACTGCCGAGAAAGCCATCGGAATGCCAAAGCTGAAAGCCACGCCGAGTACCGCCTGCGGCATGGAGAACCAGCGTTTGGCATAGGGATAGGCCAGCGTCACTGCCAACGCCACGAAAGACCACGCGATGGTGGTGGCGTTGGTGGTCAGCACCAAACCAAAAGCCAGGGCCGCGAGCGCCGCCCCCAGCAGCAGTGCCTCTGGAACACTCACCGCGCCGGTCGTGACCGGCCGGCCGGCGGTGCGTTTGACATGCCGGTCAAACTCGCGGTCGGCCACATCGTTGACACAGCAACCCGCGCTGCGCATGAGCACGGTGCCCAGGGTGAAAACCAGCAGCAGGTGCCAACCAGGAAAGCCCCGCGCGGCGATCCAAAGGGCACTCAGCGTCGGCCAGAGCAATAACAACCAACCGGCCGGCCGATCCCAACGGATCAGGTTCAGGTACAGAGCAATTCGGCTCGCGGGTCGGCGCATGACGATCAGTGGGGACCGGGACGCAAGCTCAGGACAAGCGCGCTACGCCTGGCAATTCGCAGGCGTAGATGGCATTGCGCAGCGCAGCAATGGCCTCATAGCGGGTGAAACTGCGCCGCCAGGCCAGCACCACGCGCCGCGTCGGCGCATCACCACTGAATGGCAGGTATTTGATGTAGGGGTCTTCGTCGCGCTTGCGCCGGGGCCTAGCGCCCAAGGCCTCTTTGGGCACGCTCAGCCGCGGCACCAGCGTCACACCCATGCCGGCTGCCACCATGTGCTTGATGGTCTCGAGCGATGAGCCCTCAAAACTGCGGCGTATGCCTTCCGCATTGCTGGAAAAACGCGCGAACTCGGGGCATACCTCGAGCACATGGTCGCGAAAACAATGGCCACTGCCCAGCAACAGCATGGTCTCGTTCTTCAACTCGTCGGAGCTGACGCTGCTACGGGCCGCCAGGGCGTGGTTGGACGGCACTGCCGCCAAAAATGGCTCGTCGTAGAGTGGGGCGATGGCCAGCCCGGCGTCGGGAAACGGCTCGGCCAAAATGGCGCAGTCGATCTCGCCAGTGCGCAACATCTCCAGCAGCTTGACGGTGAAGTTCTCCTGGAGCATCAGGGGCATCTGCGGCGTCTGTTTGATCATCTGGCGCACAAGATCAGGCAGCAGGTAGGGACCAATGGTGTAGATCAGGCCCAGCGTCAACGGCCCGGCCAAAGGGTCCTTGCCGCGCTTGGCGATTTCCTTGATGTTGGCGGCCTGCTCCAGCACGCTTTGCGCCTGGCGGACGATTTCCTCGCCCAGATGGGTGACCGTGACCTCATTGGCACTGCGCTCGAAAAGCTTGACCTCCAGCTCTTCTTCAAGCTTCTTGACGGCAACCGATAGGGTGGGCTGCGACACATAGCAGGCTTCGGCGGCTTTACCAAAATGCCGCTCGCGGGCTACGGCCACGATGTATTTGAGTTCGGTCAGAGTCATGGCGCTATTGTGCTCCCGGCATATGCCGCTCAGTGTCTGCCGCGTCAGGCTTTCAGGTACTCGGACTTTGCACCGAGCCAGCGCGCCACATGGCGCTCGGCCTGCACCGGGTGCCGGTCCAGCAACTCGGGCGCCAGCTCACGCGCCCAGGCGAGCAGGGCACTGTCGGTGGCCAAGTCGGCAAAGCGCAAAAGCGCTGCGCCCGACTGGCGCGCACCTAAAAATTCGCCTGGGCCCCTAATTTCCAGGTCGCGCCGGGCAATCTCAAAGCCGTCGCCAGTTTCCACCATGGCCTTGAGCCGCTCGCGCGCAGTCTCGCCCAGGCGCGGCGCGTCCCCCGTGCTGTAGAGCAGCACACAGGCCGAGGCGGCTGCGCCGCGCCCGACGCGACCGCGCAGCTGGTGCAGCTGTGACAGGCCAAAGCGTTCGGCGTGTTCAATCACCATCAGCGAGGCGTTAGGCACGTCGACCCCCACCTCGATCACGGTGGTGCTGACCAGCACACCCATCTGGCCGCTGGTGAACTGCGCCATCACCGCCTTTTTCTCAGGCGCAGTCAACCTGGAATGCAGCAGTCCCACCAACACCCCAGGCAGCGCCGCACTGAGCTGGGCATGGGTTTGGGTGGCATTGCTCAAGTCCAGCGCCTCACTCTCCTCGATCAAGGGACAAACCCAGTAAATCTGCCGTCCCGCCGCCAGTTGGCCGCGGATCCGCTCAACGACCTCATCGCGCCGGCTTTCATTCACCACCTTGGTCACGATGGCGGTGCGCCCAGGGGGCAGCTCGTCGAGCGTGGAGACATCCAGATCGGCGTAGTAGCTCATGGCCAGGGTGCGCGGAATCGGGGTGGCCGTCATCATCAGCAGGTGCGGCTCCTGCGCCTCGGCGCTGAGCTTGGCGCGCAAGGCCAAGCGCTGGGCCACACCAAAGCGGTGCTGCTCGTCGATGATGGCCAGCGCCAGTTGATGGAACAGCACCTTGTCCTGGATGACGGCATGCGTCCCCACCACCAACGCCGCCTCGCCGCTGGCAATCAGCGCCAGCATGGCACGGCGCTCTTTGGGTTTTTGGCTGCCGGTGAGCCACGCAGTCTTGACCCCCAGGGGCTCGAGCCAGCCCACCAGCTTGGCGAAATGCTGCTCGGCCAAGATCTCGGTCGGCGCCATCAGGGCGCACTGCCTGCCCGCGTCAATGCAGAGCGCCGCCGCCAGCGCCGCCACCACGGTTTTGCCCGCGCCCACATCGCCCTGCAGCAAGCGATGCATCGGCACCGGCCGGCCCAGATCGCCAGCAATCTCAGCTTGCACCCGTCGCTGCGCCCCGGTCAGGGCAAACGGCAAAGCCGCCTGCAGCCGGTCGGCCAGCCCCGCGCCCGGGCCCGGCTGGAGCGCCAGCACTGGCGCCAGCAGGCCGGCACGGGCACGGCGGGCCTGCAATTGCGACAACTGCTGGGCCAAAAGCTCCTCGGCCTTCAGCCGCTGCCAAGCAGGGTGGCTGCGATCCTCCAGGGTTTCCAGGGCAACATCAGGCTGGGGATTATGCAAAAATGATAGCGAACTCTTCAATCCCCATAAGGGCTGAGGGCCGATTTTCTTTAAATACTCCGTGGGAATGGTGTCTGCCAGCTCGGCCCGCGCCAGCCCACTTTGGACCGCGCGTCGCAGGTACGCCTGCGGCAGGCCGGCCGAGGTCGGGTAGACCGGGGTCAGCGCCTGCGGAAGCTCGCCGCTGGCAGCGTGAAACGAAGGGTGCATCATCTGCCGGCCCAAAAAACCGCCGCGCAGCTCACCGCGGGCGCGGATACGCTTGCCAAGCGCCAGCGCCTGCTGCTGCGCCGGGTAGAAGCTGAAGAAGCGCAGCGTACAGGTGTCAGAGCCGTCGTCCACCGTCACCAGCAGTTGGCGGCGCGGCCGCAGAGTCACCTCACTGGCGGTCACCGTGGCCTCGATTTGCACCACGTCGCCATCACGGGCCTCACTCAGGCGGGTGATTTGGGTCTCGTCCTCGTAACGCAGCGGCAGGTGCAAGGCCAGGTCGATGTCACGCCGCAGGCCGAGCTTGAGCAGGGCTTTTTGTGGACCCGTCAGCGGGCGGGCTGGGCTGGGAGGCGACGCGGCGGTGGTCATGTTGGCATTGTGTCGCATGGCGCGACTGACCCGCGCCGTGGCAGCGGCGGATATGCTGACTTACGGCGTGGCCTGGGTACAGGCTCTGGCTCGGGCTCTAGACTTCAAAATCAACGACCCTGCGCTCATTCTGCGCTTCAGCGACAAAGGGAACGATGGCCTGGTGCAGCGGGTGTACCTGGTAGCCCTGTAGCGCCTCCAAACTGGTGAACTCCGAGTACAGAGTGATGTCACTGCTGCTGTCAGTCAACACCACGTTGATGCCGAGTTCGATATGCAGCAAGCCAGGAATTTGACCGCGCAGCGCCTCAATTTTCGCCTTGATCAGGCGCGCATTGCTGGCTTTGTCGTTGCCGTGCGCTGAGTCCTTCAATCGCCAAAAAACAATGTGTTTGATCATGGTTCGCCGTCCTTTGTTAAAAGCTGCCCGGATAGGCACCGCCATCGGCCAGGATGTTCTGTCCGGTGATGTAACTCGCATGCTGACTGCAGATAAAGGCGCAAATGGCGCCAAACTCATCCGCCGTCCCCAAGCGGCCGGCCGGAATGGATTGCCGACGCCGCTCAAGCACCAGGTCGATGGTCTGCCCAGGCTTTTGCGCGGCTGCTTCGACCGTCTTTCTCAGCCGGTCGGTGTCAAAGGCGCCGGGCAGCAGGTTGTTGATGGTGACATTGGCCTGGGCCAATGGGCTGCGGGCAAGTCCGGCCACGAAGCCGGTCAACCCGCTTCGGGCGCCACTGCTCAGCCCAAGGTTGTCGATCGGCGCCTTGACGGTGGTGGATGTAATGTTGATGATCCGGCCAAACCGGCGAGCAGCCATACCATCCACGGTGGCCTTGATCAATTCGATTGGCGTCAGCATATTGGCGTCGACTGCGGCGATCCAGTCGTCGCGTTGCCAATCACGAAAGTCACCCGGCGGCGGTCCACCCGCGTTGGTGATTACGATGTCGAAATTAGTGCCCGGCCCGCCCGGCTGAGCAAACACGGCAGCACGCCCGGGGGCCGAGGTGATGTCGGCGGCCACGCCGATGACCTGTTGCGCCAAGGCATCGACCCGCAACCCCTTTAGTCGCTGCACGGCCAACTGCAAAGGTCCCTCGGTCCGTGCGACCACCACCACGCTGACGCCCTCCCGCACGAGAGCCTCCGCGCAGCCATAGCCCAAGCCCTTGCTGGCACCACACACCAGGGCCCAACGGCCCGTTAATCCTAAATCCATGTCTCTTCTCCCCTTTTGCACATGAAACAGTTTCTGTTGCACCGGGCACAACACCCGCCACTGCCAAACCTAAGAACTCAATCGTTTCTTGGTGCGCACGGGTTGCTCTTCGCTGGCAAGTTGCTGCAAGTGCTCCGGGCCGTGAAACGGGTGCAAATCCTGCGCCTCCAGCGCCAGGAGACGATCGTTGATTTTGCGCAAGAAGCCAAAGGCCACCGCCTGTTCACGCGCCGGGATGTCGCGCAACATGGCGTCATGAACCCGCAAGCTCAATTCATTGCAGTCGCTGGCAAGTTCCAGACCGGCTGGCGTCAGGGTCACCAACACTGTGCGGTTGTCCTGTCTGGAACGCCGCCGCCTGATCAGACGCTTCTTGTGCAAGCCCTGCAACTGGCTCGAGATGGTGGACTGCGGCAGGACCATCAGTTCACCTAACTCGCCCGTGCGCAATTCTTTTTTTTCTAGCAGCAAGACCAAAATCCGGGCTGAAAAATGATTCAGGTCATGTTCGCGAAAATGCCGGTTGCCAATGGTGGCAACCCGCGCGCTGGCCACGTGAAACAAAAAAGTCAGCCGGTCGGCCAAGGCCACCGCGGGCGGCGAGGCGGCCGCTGACGCCGCGGTGCTATCCGCACCATCGGCCCCTACCGGCAACTCGGCTGGGACGGATTTTGTCGGCGCTGGCGCACGTGTGGCCATAATCAGGCCGGCTGGTCCGGGCCACCGGACGGTGCCATGAACGCGGCGACCATCTTGTGGAAATGCTGGACCGCTGGCTCGTTGCGGCCAATCGTGAACGCGGTATTGGCACCCGACTTAAGCCCAGCCTGAACGCCAGCACCAATCACATAATCTTCATCGCGCACTGCCTGCAGCACAATCTGGCTGAAAGCCTCGGTGGCCTGCTTCTCTTGCTCGGTCACCGGTCGTTTGGCCGCCAACACGGATTGCCGGGTCACGGTGGTATCGGGCGTGGGTCCGGGGAAGACCTGACTGACCAAACAGTGGTCCCCCAGCACGCCCGATATGGCCAAATTAGGAAACCCGAGGTGGATGCGGCGAATATGGGTTTCCGGCTCCCACTGGGCCTCTGGCGTGCTGGGCAATTCAGCCAGGCTACGACGACCGAACACGATCCTCTGGTGCGGACCATAGGTGTCGTGCAGCGTGAGGTTGCCAATGGTGAATTTACCCACCGTGTTCACGTGCACGGTGTTGTGGTGATAGGACTCCAGGTAACCTTCCCAAGCGACCTTCCAACTCGGCCCGGGGATGTCGCGTTGGTCGTAGAGGTACCAGCGGTCCAGGTTCAGGGTATCCAGCTGCGTGGAAAAATCACCCAGCCAGTCATCAATCTGAAAAGACTCGCCGGGCGTCAACTTCACCCAAATGAGTCCGGAGCGCTCAGCGCAAGCCAATTCGGTCAGCGAGTGGGTTTCGGCACTCACCTCGCCAAAGGTTGAGGCGCCGTAGAGTCCGGTCAGTTTGCCTTGAATGTCGTATTGCCAGGCATGGTAAGGGCAGACAAAGCGCTCGGCTGTCCCGGTGCCGTGCTGGCACAGCTGGGCCCCGCGATGCCGGCAGGCATTCAAAAAAGCCCGTGCCACACCGTCGGCACCACGCACCAGAATCAGAGGCACCTCCATCACCGTCATGGCCCTGTAGCTTTTCGGCTCGGCCAACTCCAAGCTCAGGGCCAAGGCCAGCGGCAAGTGCTTGAACAGTCGGTCGACTTCCTTTTTGTATTGATCGGGATCGATGTAGGACGCCAACGGTTGACTCAAGGTGTCTGCCGCTTGGTCAGTCCCTTTGGTCTTGAGGTGATTGAGCGCCCGCTTGACCAAGGCCATCGATTCACTGTCAACTGCCATGTTTGTTCCCCTGATTTATTCTGCTCAATCCTTTGATCTAGCCGCTGATCAAGACGCTTCAAGCCCCACGGCCATGTTCGCGCTCGAACGCCTGCCAAGCTGGCAGCGACTCCGGAAAGTCTGCCGGCAGCTGGTTGCCGCCCATGGTCACCCGCGTGGTGCTGTTGAACACATGGGTGTAATCCTTTGCCGGCACGTAGTAGAGAAACTTCAGAATCCGCTTTCGGAACACCCAGCGGCCGTCAAGCTTGCAGTACTCATCTTCGTAGCGCATTGCAGACAGACTGACCTCCTGGTTGGGACAGGTCTCGGCATGGCTCAGCACCAAACCCGTCGCACGATCTGGGTTTACGGCGTCGAAGTTCACAAAATGGTCATGCGTCCAGTGGTAACCAGGGCCACGGATCTTGAAAATACGCACATACATCGCCAAGATCTCGTCACGGCCGCTGGCCGCCAGCAATTTACTGGGAGAGTCCAGAACAGCATCTGGCGAAAAAAGCGTCTTCAGTCGCTCAATGTCATGTTCGTCACAGGCGATGGCGTAGGCGCTAACTAATTCCGAAATCTCAGCGCGCGCCTCCAACATTGAAACGCGTCGCAGCAGATCTTCTAAGTTCACCATGGTAAGTCTCCGTTGGGTTTAAAGTTCTTCAGGCTGCGCGGGCGGGTTCTGACCGGTCCCGCTCAATGCAAATTCACGCGTGAGCTGCTGTCCCATCGAGGGCATGCGCCAGCCACCCAGCGCTTTGCGCTCACGCGGCGGCGACAGATCGACGGTTTTGCCATCAAGGAACACTTGGCTGATCCGACCGGGCTCGCCCAAAATAGCCACGTTCTGCGAGGGGTCGCCATCGACCACCAATAAATCGGCCTTCATGCCGGGCGCCACTACCCCCGTTCGGCCAGCCATTTTCAGGGCGAAGGCCCCGGCACCGGTCGCACAATGGATGGCCTCCAGGCTGCTCATGCCGAAGTAGCGCATGAAGACTTCCATCTCCCTGTAATGCCAATGGCCATAGGGGACCATGGAGAAACCCGCCTCGCTGCCGGTCAACAACGGTACCCCAGCAGCGACCAACCGACGCATGCTTGCGGTCGAATCCGTGATTTCACGCTCGAACAGTGTGACCAGTGCGGGATCAGTCCCCAGCCGATGGCCGTAATCCACCATGTTCGCCTGGAAGGTGAACGTCGGACAGATCGGGATTTTTTTATCAATCACCAGGTCCAGGGCTTGCTCATCCATGCCGGTGCCATGAAAGATCAGATCAACGCCTGCCTTGGCTGCGCGGTAGGTCGACATGCTGCCCCGGCAGTGGCCCATCACCGGCACGCCCAGATCGTGGGCCAGCTCACAGATCAGGTTCAACTCTTCCTGCGTCCAACTGCACCGCTCACCCAAGTGCGCATAGCGCGGAACGACGCCTGAGACATGCACCTTGATCCAGTCCGCCCCGACCTTGACCTGGCGCCGCACCTCGGCCACGATCTCGTCCTTGCCCTGCACCGACTTGTAGTATCCGGTGATGCCGGTGTCATTGATCAGTCGCCCGGCAGTACCGCCCACCGCCGTGATCAGGGCATAACAGCCGCAGGAAATTCGGGGCGCCTCAATGACGCCCGCCTCCGCCGCATCCCGCACATCGACCATGTTTTCAAACACCGAATCGGGGTCGAGAATACCGGTCACACCAGCCCGCAGCAGTTTCTTCGCGTTGTAAGCAGCCACCAGGGCCGACAAGGCATTGCGCCGTTGGTAAAAAATCTCCGGGTTGGAGGCAGCATCATCAAACGAAAGATGACAGTGCGCGTCAATCAGCCCAGGCATCACGGTCTGGCCGGCAAGGTCGATCCGCCGGGCGTGCTGGAGATGGGCAACCCGGCGCAAGGCCTCATCGCCCAGTGCAGCAATCTGGTCGCCCTCGATCAAGACCGCCGCTGAAAACGGCGCGCGCCCATTGCCATCAATGACTTTTGCGTTGTCGAGAAGAATCGCCTGTGTCATCGCATCATGCCCTTAACAAGCTGCGGGCATTGACAGCCAGTTCAGGCGCAATCACATCTGCCCCATGCGCCTTGTCAGCGTCCGGCTCGTCCCACCCGGCAAAATTGGTGCCATAGACGAGGTGGTCGCCACCAACCACCGCCGTGAGCAGCCGGATGATCTGGGGGTGATCCACATGGGTATCAAACCAAAGCCGCTTGAGCCGCTGCTCAAAAGCACCCTCCGGCCTCAGGGCTGCGGGCGACCAGGGTCGTTTGCGAGCCCCCTTGGCCATCCGCCCCACCAGCAGCGCCGTACCGCCACCACCGTGACTAAGGCAAATGTCCAGCCCCGGGTGTCGATCCAGCACCCCGCCGTAAATCAGGGTAGCCACGGCCAAGGTTTCCTGCGCGGCGAAACCGGCAATGATGTCCAACTCAAAGCGCTTCAATGCCGAATCACCGGTCGGACCATCAATCCCGGCGGGCCCGGGGTGAATAAACAGTGGCACATTCAGGCGGACAGCCTCGGTGTACAGCACATCCATCGCCGCATCATCGAGCGGTTGCGGCGCATCGGAACCGAAGGATGCGCCTATCAAACCTAGCTCGGTCACAGCACGGCGCAATTCATGTGCTGCCTCTGCAGGCGACTGCAATGGTAGCGCAGCAAGCCCGGCTAATTTGTGGGGATGTTGTTGCACGACAGCAGCCAAGGCGTCATTGTGGACCCGACAAAACTGCACAGCCTGTTCAACCGGAATGAAGTGCAGGTAAGTCAAGGGGTTAGGCGATACCACTTGAAAATCAATGCCTCGCTCTGCCATGCGACGCAGTCGCACATCGACATCCATGAAGGGGCTTCCAACGTACTTGACACCATTGAGTCGGTAGTTTTTCCCAACCTGAAAGAACGGCGATCCGTCAGGGTTGCTCCCCATGAACGGGCCGTAATCACCCGCAGCGCCAATCGTCTTCTCAAGAACGATGTGCGCATGCATATCCACCACCTTGGCATCAGACAGTCCTGGCTTCTTCATGTTTTCCTACCCTCGCATAGAAACTAGCGACAAATACCGGGCAACCACCCTTGTGCAGAAAATCCGGCAGTGATACGATTTAATTTATATCAAGATAAATTGGATCGGTTTCGTTGAATGTACCTGCGCTGATATCCCCAGTCAAGCGGCCTGGTAATTGCTCAGGCCTCTCGATCGGACACCACCTTGATGAAGCAATCACCTTGAAAGCAACATGATGAAGCACGCATTTGTGACCGGCGGCGGTGGAGACATAGGCGCGGCGATTGGCGCGCGGGCTATCGCGGCTGGCTACCAAGTGCTCCTAGTCGACCAAGACGGCGCCCGCGCGAAACACCAGGCCACTCAACTAAAGGGCGCCATCGGACTGGCCTGTGATGTCACCGACGAGGCGTCCGTCGAGTCTGCGCTAGACCTGGCCGCAACATATTTCGGGAGCGCACCCGATCTCGTGGTCAACTGCGCGGGCATTGCCCGGTTCGCGCCCTTGATGGACCAGTCATTGGCCGACTTCCGCCGGGTCCTGGACGTCAATCTGGTCAGCGGCTTCATCGTCGGCCGGGCAGCTGCACGCCGCATGGCCCAGCGCGGTTCAGGCTGCATCGTCAACATCACCTCTATCAATGGCGTCACGCCGGCACCCAACAGTGGGGCCTATCCTGCATCGAAGTCAGGGCTTGCCAAACTAACCGAATTGATGGCTGTCGAATGGGGTCCCCTCGGATTGCGTGTCAACGCCGTCGCACCGGGTTTCATTGATGCAGGACTGTCGGCACCATTTTTCGCGAATGAGACCGTGCGAAGCCTCAGAGAAAAAGCGGTGCCAACCCGGCGCCTGGGCCGATCCGAGGACATCGCGGATGCAGTGATTTTTCTGGCTTCGGACGCTGCCAGCTATATCAACGGCCATGAGTTGATTGTGGATGGCGGCGCCTCTCGCGCCTTGCTCGCACTGCTGCCACGGGAGGCGCCAGGGTCATGATGGTTACCAGCATCGGCGCGCAGATGGCCGAAATGCCGAGCCCGGTCGGGGGTGCAGGATGATCATCCAACAACTTCTGAATGGGCTGATCGTCGGGGGGGTGTACGCCTTGTTCGCCATTGGCTTCACACTGGTCTTTGGGATCCACCAGGTGCTGAATCTCGCCCATGGCGCTGTATTCATGACCGGTGCATTTATTGCACTGTATTCAGTGCTTGGGGGCTGGCCGCTGTGGGCAGGCTTTTTGCTGGCTATGTTGGGCAGCGGGCTGCTCTCGGTGCTGATTGAATTCGGCGCATTTCGCAAGCTTCGCAAGAGTGGACCGCTTGAGCTCGAATTTGGCGCCATCATCACCTCTATCGGTGCCGGGTTGGCGATCATGGCCGTGGCGCAAAAGATCTCTAACACCCAGATCATGCGCTTCCCATTTGAGACCATGCCGGTGGTGATTTTTGAGTTTTTTGGTCTGCGGGTTTCGGCTCTGCAACTCATCATGGCCGCCTGCGCAGCGATTTTGGTGGTGGGCATCACAGCCTACCTCTACCGCACAGCTTTCGGGCGCCAGGTTCGGGCGGTGGCCGGTAACGAGCGGGCCGCAACCCTGGTCGGCGTCAATCCAAATTTTGTCTACTTCCAGACCTTCTTCATGTCGGGGGCACTTGCCGGCGCCGCAGGTGTTCTGGTCGGCTTGGCCTTCAACAGCATTCACTTCGTGATGGGTGAGCCTTACCTGCTGCGCGGCTTCGTTGTGGTGATTCTCGGCGGCTTGGGCAGTATTCCCGGTGCGCTGCTGGCCGGCTTGCTGCTGGGCATGATGCAGACCCTGACGGTGGCGTTCCTGCCTTCAGGCCTGACAGACACCATCATTTTTTCCTTGCTCTTCCTGATTCTGCTGTTCCGGCCCCATGGCCTGCTCGGCAAACCGGAAGCTGGCGCTATGCGGGGACGCTGATGCTGCAACTCTTTATTGCCTACCAGCCGCTGATTGATCTGTTTCTGCTGCACTCGGGTTTGGCCCTGGCCCAATACCTCGTGTTGCGAGCTGGCGTGTTCTCGGTCGCCAATGCAGGACTGACGGCGATTGGCGCCTATCTGGCTGCCGGGCTGACGCTAAAGGCGGGTTGGCCGCCGGCGCTCACCATGGTGTTGGGTGCAGTCGCCGGGATGCTTGTGTCGATGCTGCTGTCCCTGCCCCTGGCGCGCTTGCGCGGCGTCTACCAGGCGATCGCCACGCTCGCTTTCGTCCAAGTGGTGTTGTCGCTGAACGTCTACTCCGAAAGCCTTACCGGTGGTGCCATGGGCATGAATGGCATCCCCAAGGTGGTCTCCACCTGGACGCTCCTAATTGCTCTTGCTGGCACACTCTACATCGTCTGGGCCATCAACCAGACCCGGCTCGGGCGCGCCTTCGATGCGATCCGCCAAGACGAAACTGTTGCTGCCTCGCTAGGCACCTCAGTGCGTTACTACCAGACGGTAGCCTTCGCGCTGTCGGGCGGCATTGCCGGTTTTTATGGCGGACTTGAAGCATTTCATTCCTACTCGATTGAACCCAGCCGGTTTGGCTTCGAATTTGTCGTAGCCATCCTGTCATATGTGGTGCTAGGTGGCCGACGGTCAATCTGGGGCCCCGTGGTTGGCACCGCCGTGCTGCTGGCATTACCCGAACTGGCACGGCCACTGGCTGAATACCGCACGCTGGTGTATGGTCTGATCATGGTGCTGGTCATGGGCTACCTTCCGCGCGGCGTGTACGACACTTTTGTGGAATACCTGTACCGGCGCCGCATTGCCCGCATGGACCGCGCCGCCATGGCCCAATCGCAAGGGGACGCGCCATGAGCACGCTTGTCCTCGACCAAGTGTCAAAGCATTTTGGCGGCGTGGTAGCAGCCGAAAAGGTCTCCATGCAGATCCCGCCGGGGCGCATTACGGGCCTGATCGGCCCCAATGGCGCAGGCAAGTCCACCATCGTCAACCTGATCACCGGCATGATGTCGCTCACGGCCGGGACGATCCGCTTGGGTGACCGTGACCTGACGACCACCTCACCCCATGAGATCAGCCGAGCAGGGCTGGCACGGACCTTCCAGAATATTCGCCTGTTTAAGGAAGCGCCAGCGATTGACAACGTCATGGGTGGCTTCCACCGACACGAAGACAGCTCTTTACTGGCCAGCATCCTGGCCCTGCCCTCGGCCCGGGCCGAAACACGGCGCATTCGGGCGCGAGCCGCTGAATTGCTGGAACGGTTCAACATGACGCGCTACGCCAGTTTTCCGGCGGGCGGCTTGGCTTATGGTCACCAGCGGCGGGTCGAGTTCATGCGCGCTCTAGCCTCACAACCGAACGTCTTGCTGCTCGACGAACCCGTTGCCGGCATGAATGACGTAGAAGCTAACGAGATGGGCGTGATCTTCAAGCAACTTGCCGCAGAGGGCATGGCGGTCTTGCTGATTGAGCACAACATGCGGTTTGTCACTCGCCTGTGCGAATACGTCTATGTCCTGGACGGCGGCCGCCTGATCGCAGAAGGCGAGCCGAAAAAAGTCATCGCCGACCCAGCAGTCATTGCGGCCTATTTGGGCACCTGAGCAAAGAAAAACCATGCTGGAAATCACGGATCTCAAAGCCAACTACAGCGGCATTCAGGCACTGCGCGGCGTCAGCTTGTCGGTCAAGCAAGGGGAAATGGTTGCGCTGATCGGACCCAATGGCGCAGGCAAGTCCACCCTGCTCAACTGCGTGAGTGCGCAGGTCCGACCTGCTGGCGGATCGATCAAGCTTGACGGTCAGGAGATGATCGGCCAGAACCCCTGGACAGTGTCACGATCCGGCCTGCTGCAGGTGCCAGAGGGTCGTCAAGTCTTTGCAGAAATGACCGTCCTGGAGAACCTCCAACTGGGCGATACCGCTTTACGTACGCGTGCAGCCGCCTACCCACTCAAGCGGGTGCTCGAGCTGTTTCCCATTCTCGATGAACGCCGACAGCAGTTGGCAGGCTCACTGTCGGGCGGCCAGCAACAAATGCTTGCGATTGGTCGGGCGTTGATGGGCGGCCCCCGACTGCTGCTGCTGGACGAACCCAGTCTGGGACTCGCGCCGCTGGTGGTCAAGCAAGTGTTTGCGACCCTGCGCGCGCTCAATGAGGGCGGCTTGACCATTTTGTTGATCGAACAAAACGCCAAGCAGGCGCTCGAGGTCACCAGTCGGGCCTATGTGATCGAGCAGGGACGGATCGTCCACGCCGGTCCAAGTAAGGAACTGGTTAACGACCCAGAGATCGAAGCGCATTATTTGGGCCAAGGCGGCTCGACCATTTGATTTTCATTGACATTTTTTCAACAGGAGACTTTTTATGAAACCGATGATCTCTCTGCTGGCAGCGACCAGCGTTGCCATGCTAACCAGTGTCTCTTCAGCGCAAGCCCAGGAAGTCAAGTTGGGCGTCGTGATGTCCAACACCGGCACCTATGCTTTTGTGGGCACGCCCGTGATCAACGCGATCCGGATGGCTTTCGACGAGATGCAGGCCAGCAACTACTTCGGGGCAACCAAAGTCAGCCTGATGATCGAGGACAACCGATCCAACACCCAGGAAGCGCTGGCCCTTTTGACTCGAATGGCCACCCGCGATAACGCAATAATGGTCATTGGTCCGGTCGCCACTGGCGAAGCCATGGCGGCCGCTCCAGTCGCCAATGAACTTAAGATACCGATCTTCACCACTGCAACGTCGCCAGCCGTGCTGAAACCGGGTCCCTGGGTGTTTAAGGTAACTGAAACAGCCGACCAGTACATGACTCTGCTCGGGGAACACATCGCCCAAAAACGGAAGCCCAAAAACTGCTTCAACATCACGATCAGAGATAACGAGGGGTACATTCTTCAAAACAACGTGTTCCGCGACACCATCAAAAAGGGCGGCGTAGCGATAGCAGCGGAGGAGTCAATCCTGTCGGCAGACACCGATTTCACCGCACTCGCCACCAAAATTGTCACCAGTAAGGCGGACTGCTTATTTCTTTCAACCCCGCCTGAGCAAGGTGCCAACATCATTCTGCAAGCCAGGCAGGCCGGTATGCCAGCGAACACGCTGTTGGTCGGTAATACTGGCATGGGCGCCAACTTTGTCAAGGCTGGCGGCTCGGCAGTTGATGGCACTGTGTTTTCTGCGGAATCCGTCCCAACCGGTGTTAACGACCTTGCCAAGACTTTCATTGTGAACTACACCAAACGGTACAACGTAACGCCTGATTCTTGGGCCATGGTGGGCTACTCCATGGCTCTGATCGCGGCCAATGCGATCAAAGCTGCGGGGCCCAACCCGACCCGTGACAAAGTGCGCGAAGCCATGCTTGCGACCAAAAATCTGCCCGTGGTCATCGGACGCGGCACGTGGTCCATTGCGGATCCTGTCACCCGCATACCGACCTTTGGCTACGCTGTGTTGAAGATTCAAGGCGGCAAATTTGTCGAAGACAAATAGAACGACTTTGGTTTCTGACTGAGGAAGCGGATCCTCGGGAGTGACCGGGTCCGCTCCCATGTCAGATTGATCATTCTCCTGGCAGCTCGCACAGACTTATTTGAGGAAACCAACTCATGCGTGAAGTGAAAGACATGTCGGTGCTGATCACGGGCGGCGGATCTGGCATCGGCGAGGGAACAGCCCGACTGTTTGCCGCGCGCGGTGCCAAAGTCACGATCAGCGGTAGGCGGCGCGACAAGGTTGAGGCCGTCGCGACCTCAATTGGCCCGGCCTGCAGAGCCGTAGTGGGCGATGTGACAGTACAGGCGGATAGACTGGCTATGCTCGAGGCAGCCTTAGCGCATGGTGGCAAGCTGGATGTGCTGGTGAATAACGCCGCCAATATGTACCGGCAAGCCATCGCTGAATACACCGAGCAGGTGTTGCAGGAAGCATTTAACACCAATGTCATATCCGGGATGATGTTGTCGAGTATGGCCGTGCCTCACCTCGAGAAAACACAGGGCGCGATTATTTTCCTGGGCTCCATCCACAATCGACGGGCCTACCCTGGCGCCTCTCCCTACGCGACCACCAAGGCAGCCGTTGAGGGCCTGTCACGCGTGATGGCGGCTGAGCTTGGCAGGCGCCAAATTCGGGTGGCCTGCGTGCTGCCCGGCGCTGTCAGTACAGAGATCAACTTGCGTGCCGGCCTGTTTACAGCGGAGCAGGCTGACGCGCGCTATGCAGCCATCGCCCCAGACCATGCACTGGCCCGAATTGGCACAGTGGCTGAGGTTGCCGAGGCCATTGAATACCTAGCCCGTGCCGAGTGGGTGACGGGTGTCGCGCTTGAGGTTGACGGCGGCTTGGGACTTGGTGTGTCGAAGTTTTAAGTGTTTTGTGTGGCGATGAACTGCGGACGATGAACGACTGCGTCTCTGACACACCACGCAGCACGAGCTGAAGAATCAATCCACAAGGAGAAGGCGTGGCCTCCATAACCGTAAGAGACTATAAGCAGGCCAGTGACACCCTGCGACTGACCGACCTTCGTCAGTCCTTGTATGACGAGGGCGCTATTTTGATGGAGAAGGTCCTGGTCAACCTCCATGGCACAGAGCACCGCAACCGCCGCAATGTCGAAGCCAAGGTGTTCCGCCGTGATTTTTTTCACTGGTATGAAAGGGAGATATTTCCCACCACACTCAGTGAGACGCTGCGCCCCTACCTGGAAAACGGAAAGCTCGATTTGGTCGACTTCGGTTTTCGGGTCATGATGAATCTGACAGCTGACTTTGCGGGTGTGGATCGGCCCAGGCGAACGGCGGAAGAGACGGCCCAACTGCTGCGAATCCTACGGACCTTCGGTAAGGCGGCTACCCTGGGACAGGCCTTGGGCAACCGCGATGAGATTCGTGCCGAGATCAGTCAGGCTCTGCGTGAGTTTGATACTGATTTTTTTCAAGCCTCGTTAAAGCGACGCGAGGGAATGTTGGCGCAGTTTGAACGCGGCGAAGTCACGGAAGACAATTTGCCTCGCGACGTGCTGGTCGAACTGTTACGCAGCCGGGCCGAGGTACCCATCGAGCCCGATGTATTGATGAAAGAAATCGGCTTCTTCCTGCTGGCCGGCGCCTTCACCTCCATCCACACGTTTACGCATGCCATGCACGAGATATTTTGCTGGCGCTCGGACCACCCAGAGGACGCCGCACGCTACCGGGACGACCCACTTTTTCTGCAAAAAGCCATTCATGAAAGCATGCGCCTGCATCCCTCCAGTCCGACTGCGGGACGACGCCCAGTTTGTCCGGTGCAGTTGCCAACGGGCGACCAGGCGACGCCAGAAGACCAAGTCAATGTCGACCTGCTGTCTGCCAATCGCGATACAAAGGTATTTGGTGCTGACGCCGCCGACTACTGCCCGCATCGGGAAATACCACGAGGCATTGGTCCCTACGGCTTGTCCTTCGGAACCGGCATGCATGCCTGCATCGGGCTGAATCTGGCCGCGGGGACGCTGCCAAAGGCAGACACCTTGGTATCAGAGCACCAATTTGGAACCGTGACCTTGATCGCGCGGGAATTGATCTTGCACGGTGCCCGCCCTGACCCAGACGCAGCTGGCGTTGTCGACCGCTCGACAATCCGAAACAACTGGGCGAGCTATCCCATTTTGCTGGATCACTAAAAGGTAACACTGGTGAAAACCATCACAGTCAGCGGCTACGACGCGGCCTCCGACACGCTCCGGGATCAGCGTCTGGCGCAGTCGCTCTACGACGAAGGCGCTGTGATCATGGCGGACGTGCTTCTTGTGCTGCATGGTGCAGAACACCGGGCGCGAAGACTGTTGGAGCTGCGAGTTTTCAGGCGAGATTTTTTTCGTTATTACGAGCATATCGTCTTCCCTGCCACCTTGAAGCAGACGGTTGCACCCTATGAAACTGCTGGTCGCGCCGACTTGATGGAATTGAGTTATCGGCTCACCATGAATCTCACAGCAGATTTTGCTGGCATTGACCGCCCACTGCGCGATGCAGAAGAAACCGAACGCTTGCGGCGGCAAGTGATGGTGTTTAGCGAGGGGGCGACCCTGGTGCACTCCACTCGGGATAAGGAAACCGTCCGCAACGAAGTACGCGCTGCCCTGGCTGAATTCAAAACGACGTTTTATGAGCCCTCACTGGCCAGGCGCCAGCAGCTGCTCGCCGACTTTGCAGCCGGAAAAATTACGGAAGAAGATGTTCCGCGGGATGTGCTGACCGTCCTGCTGAAAAACGATGAGCGGGTGGAAATGGCGCCCGACCTGATGATGCGGGAAATCGCCTTTTACCTGCAGGCGGGTTCCCACAGTACAGCCAATGCCGCGGCCCATGCTTTTCATGATGTCATCACCTGGTGCGCCAAGCATCCTGAAGACCGGCAACGGGTTGATACGGACCCCCTGTTCCTCCAACGCTGCGTCCATGAAAGCCTTCGACTCCACCCTGCCAGTCCAGTCGCTTGGCGCCGGTCAACCTGCCCCATGACACTCCCAACAGGCGCCGACGCCGATGCCGATGACCGGGTGGTGATAGACCTGGCGACCGCTAATCGCGATCCGTCGATCTTTGGAGTCGATGCTGATAGCTTCAACCCCCATCGCAGCTTGCGCGATGGAACGCCGCCCTGGGGTTTGACCTTTGGAATCGGCGTACATACCTGCCTGGGGCGTGACCTCGACGGGGGCGTACAGCCTCGTGCTGATACCGACCCACTGACTCATCAATATGGCATCGTACCGCTGTTGGTCCAAGAGCTCATCAAGCGCAAGGCGCGTCCCGACCCGACTGATCCGGCTCGGGCTGCCAGCCACACTGAGCGCGCGAACTGGGGTTATTACCCGATTCTTTTAGACACCGTGTCCTGATCGGAAGTTGGCTCATGAACAGAGGTGCCCTGAGATGACTGACCTGCAAACCGTACTTTTTAAATCGGTCCGCGGTGACATCGTGGCCTTGGACAGTGCGGCTGATGTTTTACCAAGCAACCGGGGCCGGGACGTGTTGGTCACCGCATCTTATATCGGGGTACTACCTGCTCGCCTGGTCCACGATCACCTGCCTCGCGCTGTGATCGGCTTCGATGGTGGTGTCGGTCCGCAAGGCGCGAACATCGCCGGCCTTTGGTACTACGAGGCGTTGAACATACCTGCGGCCGCTGTAGACGTGATGACCATCATCCTGGGCGATGGTGTGGATGTCTATGACAACGGACGGGTCAGTTTCTGCAACCGCCCGGCTGCTGACTGCGGTGTGCTCAAAGGGATGCCAGCCCGGGAGGCGGCACACCTGATGCTCAAACACGAACCAGGCAACCCGACGGCCTATCAAGTCACCAACCGACGGGTCGTTCATCAGAATACATCAGGCCGCCAGGTCGTGGTCACTGACTCCATCATCTTCGGCACCGAGGCAGACAAGGCCAACGTGCTGGTTACCGCGGGACACACCGGCCGAAGTGGCGCCAGACATATCATCAACGTTCGTCCATTTGGGTTCATTTGTTCGGACGGAGGACGCGGCCGGAGCGACTCTGGCATGGCGGGTCTGGCGCTAACCAACGACGCCGGCATCGCCGGCGCCACGGTCGACGCGAAGCTTGCACGCATGGGCGACGGCATGAGCACCTATGACGATGGCGTTGTGAGTGCAGCCAATGCCTTGGCACTTAGCTGTGGGGTGACTGTCGGGATGACAGCCAAGGATGCAGCACTCTGCCTGGTTAACCGTGGTCAGGCGCTCTGAATACAGGCGGACGTTTTTCCAGAAAGGCGTTGACAGCTTCTCGATGGTCTTCTGTCTGGTGCGACAAAGCCTGGAACCCTGCCGCCATTTCAAGGTGCGAGTCCAGACGAGAGTGCATGCCTTCATGGTGTAGTCGCTTGGCCAAGCGAACAGCGTGGCTCGGGTTGGCCGCAATTCGCTGCGCCAGGGCATGTGCGGTGGACATCAACTCCTCGGGCGCGACCACTCGAGAAACGAGACCCCACTGCGCGGCGACTTCGGCGGAAATAGCGTCACCGGTGTACATCATTTCCGCCGCTCTGGACAATCCAATGATGCGGGGCAAAAGCCAAGCACCGCCGTCACCCGGAATGATGCCCAGTTTGACAAAGCTTTCTGCAAATTTAGCCTTGTCAGATGCGATACGAATATCGCACATACAAGCCAGGTCAAGCCCGGCGCCCATTGCTGCGCCGTTGACAGCCGCGATCACCGGGACCTCCAGATTAAACAACGCCAGTGGCAGTCTCTGGATGCCGGTGCGGTACTCTTGCCGGATCTGCATACCACTGACTTCACCCGTGCTTTGTCGCAACATATTTCGGACATCACCACCCGAGGAAAAGGCGGTGCCGGCTCCGGTCAGGATGACCGCCCTGACGCTTGTATCGCCATGGATTCGGTCGATTGCGGCCAACAGTTCCGGCACAGCGGTGTTGCCAGTGAGAGGGTTGCGTCGGTCAGGCTCATTCATCGTCAATGTCACGATGTGTTGCTCCTGCTCATAGTTCAAAAAGTCTGGCATGTGGTTATCCTGAGTGGCCCTTTGGAAGAAAAGCAAAACCTATATGCTATCGCGCTGTAGCGGTCATGGGCCGCTACAGTTCAGTTGTTTGTTCAGCCGATCACACCGGAGAGAATCGTGAGTAGTTTATTGAGTCAGTTACGACTGGCATCCTTACCAGTTGGCGCCCAGGCCTTGCGGTCAGAGGTCAAAGCCTTTCTGGCATCTGCGCTTGAGGTCGCTAACGCAGACGTCCGAGCCCGCTCATGGATGGGCTTTGATGCGGGCTTCAGCCGCGCGCTGGCAAGCCGTGGCTGGGTCGGCGTGACTCTGCCCGCTGAATACGGTGGCGCAAACCTGGACGCTTTTGACCGCTATGTGTTGGTGGAAGAACTGCTGGCTGCTGGCGCACCGGTGGCAGCCCACTGGATTGCGGACCGTCAAAGCGCCCCCCTGATCCTCAAATTTGGCACCGCCGCACAGAAAGCTTTTTTTCTGCCCCGAATCTGCAGGGCAGAGTTATTTTTTTGTATCGGCATGAGCGAACCTGGCGCCGGCTCAGACCTAGCCAGCGTCAGCACGCGAGCCACCCCCAAAGATGGCGGTTGGGTTCTCAACGGTCAAAAAATATGGACGACCAACGCGCACCACTGTCAATACATGATTGCCCTGGTGCGAAGCTCGGGCGAACGAGAAGATCGCCAAGCTGGCTTGTCTCAATTCATCATCGACTTATCGCTCCCGGGCGTGACGGTCAGACCCATTCGTGACCTGAGTGGCGATGCCCATTTTTCGGAGGTATTTTTTGATAATGTCCAACTGACGAATGATGCCCTAATCGGTGCCGAAGGCAGCGGCTGGACTCAGGTGAACGCAGAGCTGGCCTTTGAGCGCAGCGGACCTGAGCGGATTTACTCCAGCATCATCCTGCTGGAACTCTGGATCCGTTTGCTGCGCCAAAACCCACTAGGCCAAATGCAAGCTGCCAAGGTTGGACGTATGGCCGTGCATTTGGCAGCCTTGCGTAATATGTCGATCACTGTGACCGCCAAGCTTGCGCTGGGCGAGAGCCCGGTGGTCGAGGCAGCGCTGGTCAAGGACCTCGGCACTGAGTTCGAGCAAATGATTCCTCAATTGATCGAAGCCAGCGTCGGCGTCGATGCCCAAGGCGAGCTGGAGGCTGAGCTTCACCGCACGCTGGCCTACGTCAGTCAGATGTCGCCCAGTTACTCACTCCGAGGGGGCACACGTGAGATCCTCCGCGGCATGATCGCCCGCGGGCTTGGTCTGCGCTGACCCTCGGCGATCCCCAAGCTATGCGAATTAACACACCAATCAATCTATGAACACTGACCGTTTAACGAAGACCTGCGCATGATCCTCGAAGCATTGGAACGGGTCCTCGACGACCACTGCAATATTGCCGCAGTTCGGCGAATCGAAGCAGGTGATGGGGCAGGCCCATTGTGGGACACGATCGAGCAAGGCGGTTATTTAGATATCCTGCAGTCCGAGGAATTGGGAGGTGCAGCGCTGCCTTTGCCAGACCTGTTTCCTATTTTGGAGTGCCTGGGTCGGCACTGCGTCCCACTCCCCATTGCCCAGTCGATCGTGGCGCGTGCCCTTGTGGGCGCGCAAGCCACTTTGCCGCCCGGACTAGTGACCATTGCCAACCGGTTGCAGCACACTGCAAATGGTGACCTGTTCTGCGTGCGTACGCCTTACGGGTTATTGGCCGACTATGTGCTGACCCACGATGGTGAGGCCATGCTGTTGATGCCATGTGCAGGGGCAGAGCGCACCTGCGTTGGCGATCCCAGGAACGCGACGGCCACACTCACATGGCGCAATGTGGCGCCAGTCATGCGGTTCGCCGGGGACGAACAAGATCTGTCTGCCTTTGCCACTGCCATGGCGGCGGCCATGCTGAGCGGCGCCATGCAGCAGACTTTCGACATGGCTTTGGCCTACTGCAACACCCGAGTCCAATTTGGCAAGTCCATCGGCAAGTTCCAGGCCTTGCAGCAGCAGTTGAGCGTGATGGCCGAGCATGTCCTGGCTGGGGCGATTGCGGCTGAATGTGCATTCCGCTCCAAGAGCTTGGCACCCAGTGCGCTGGCGGGCGCCATAGCCAAATCGCGCACCAGCGAGGCGGCCAGTCTGGTCGCGGCGACTGCTCACGCGGTACACGGGGCGATCGGCATGACCGACGAATATGATCTGGGCCTTCTGACGCGCCGACTGCACGACTGGCGAATGAGTTATGGCGCAGAGGACTATTGGAACCAAATCATCGGTCAACAAATCCTCAGCGGGAGTGGGACGTTGGTCGATCAGGTGCGCGATATCTGAGCCAGCCCACAGGCAAGCCCAGAACGCCGACAGTCAGCCTGCCCAGGGGGCAAATCTGGGTACCGCTACACCCTCAGAGAAATCATCCCAGACGACTATCACCTTCATACCGATAGCAAGGTCAGCCAGCTCGACGTCCACCACATTGCTGATCAGACGAACACCGCCACCGCCCTCTAGACTGATCACGGCGGGCACATAGGGAAGGTGCTCGGTCATGCCAGGCAAAATGGCACGCTCCACCACGGTGTAAGAATAAATCTCACCCAATCCTGACAGTGTCAGCCAGTCAATCTGTTGCGACTGGCATGTAGGACAAAATGGAGTCGGTGGCATGCGACAGGCGCCGCAACCAGTGCACTGTGCCACCACCAGAAAGTGACGCGCTGCGGCATCCCAAAAAGGCTTGGTCCAGGCGTTGGTCGCCAGTTTGAACAGTTCCGGTGGAGGGCGCTTAGCGATCGCCATATCAATTGGCCAAGATCAAACCGCTCACCGGGATGATGGATGGGCCGCCGGTCACCAGCGCCAGTCGGGCGCCCTCGACCTGGTTGACGGCCGTACCGCGCAACTGCTCAACCGCCTCGCGCACGTGGGTCATGCCCCAGACATAGCCACAGGACAGCTGGCCGCCGTCGGTGTTAACCGGCAGCCTGCCGCCTTGCAGACGAATTGCACCACTTCGTACAAAAGGGCCACCCTCGCCTTTCTCGCAAAATCCATAGTCCTCCAGCTGCATGATGACTTGCGAGGTGAAATGGTCATAGATTTGGGCCACATCAATGTCTTTAGGGTCCACCCCAGCTGCTGCAAACAAACGCTTGGCAACTGCGGCATGCCCTGAGGATGCAAAGCTTTCATCTGGCATATTCATCCAATAGATAGAGCGACCCCAATCCCGCGAACCTCCATGGCAGCCGGCGAGAATGCGAACGGGCGCCTGGCGCAAGTCCCGGGCACGCTCCGCGGAGGTCACGATCACTGCCACGGCACCGTCGTTTTCCAGGCAAAAATCGTACAGGCAATGCGGATCGGCGAGCATCGGTGCTTTGAAGTAGTCGTCACGAGACATCGGTTGGCGCAACGTCGCGTTGGGGTTGGTCACCGCATTGGCGCGCGTTGACATGGCGACCTCAGCGAAATCTTCCCGGGTCGTCCCGTAAAGGTGCATATGCCTGCGGGCCAACAAAGCGAACATGTGGCCTGGACCAACCAAGCCGGCCGCTGAAAAGAAAGCGTTTTCTGGCGTGGCTGGATAAGCAGCAGTAATCGATCCGAAGCGCTGCGCGCCTTGCTGATTTGCGCCGACGCAGACCACAACCTCGGCCTGCCCGCTCACGATGGCAGCGCTTGCAAGTCCAATGGCTCCGGCCGAGCCGCCGCCGGTGCCGGTTAGCGTCGCAGAGAATCGGACTTCAGGGATGCCCAGTGTCTCAGCCAAGAGCGCCGTATCAAAGCCGCCGGCAAAATAGGCAAACCCATCAATATCCTGCACCTTCAGCCCAGCATCGTTCACGGCTGCCAGAATGGATTTACCGACCAATTCCTCAAGCGTCTGAGGTGTCGACGTACCTCGCTTGTAATAGGCCGTCGCGCCAAGCCCAACGATCGCAGTCTTGTCTCTAATCACGGCAGCCGCCTGAGGCACAACAGAAATGTCATGAGCAGTTTCTGTGCATGCTGATACTCAAGGCCGCATCAACCAAGCTGCGCGTGACTCTTGATCAGGTTGCGCGCGATGACCAGCTTTTGTATCTCTGAGGCGCCCTCGTAGATGCGCATCGGACGAGCCTCACGGTAAAGCTGCTCAATGATATGGCCGCGTGTCACGCCCTTACCACCCAGCAATTGCACTGCACGGTCTACGATTCGACCGGCCGCCTCGCTCCCCGCCAGTTTTGCCATGCAGGCCTCGTAGGCACCGCGTTCTCCGCGGACGTCGTGTGCCCATGCCGCCCGATACACCAGCAGGGCGGCGCCCTCCAAATCAGTGGCCATGTCAGCCAACGCCATTTGCACGCCTTCAAGCCCATGCATGGGCTTACCAAACAAGCGGCGTTGTTCTGTGTGAGCCAGCGTCTCATTCAGGGCGCGACGCGCTAGCCCCACACCAGCGGCGCCGACCGACGGTCGAAAAATATCGAAGGCGGCCATGGCAGCCTTGAAGCCCTGCCCCGCCTCCCCGATTCGGTTGGCCACCGGGACCTTGCAGTCTTCAAAGCGAAGGCTGGCCGCGGGGTGCGGCGCGATAAATTCAATCGGATCGCTGACATGAAGGCCGGGCGTATCGGCATCGACCAAAAACATCGTCAGCCCGCGCGCACCCGGTGCTTCACCGGTCCGCGCCACGACCAAGTAGTGATCGGCCATACCGGCGTTAGAGATCAGGGTTTTATCGCCATTCAAAACGTAATGGGCCCCATCGAGCTTCGCCTCGGTGGTCATCGACGCCACATCGGACCCAGTTTCTGGCTCGGTCAAGGCAAACGCAGCGATGCGCTGCCCGCGCCGGCACGGCTCCAAATACTGTTCACGTTGCGCCTCGGTGCCAAACCGCCGAATCGCCATGGTCCCTATGCCTTGCATCGCAAACATCGCGTCAGCAAGCGCATGCTGATAGGTCAGTCCCTCCCGAATCAGGCAGACCGAGCGAACGTCAAACGGCGCATCACCACTTGGCACAGCGTAGTCAAGCAAGCCAGCGGCACCCAGGCTTCGCACCATCGCCTTGCATTCGTCATGCATGCTGGCATACACCTTGCCGTGGTTCTCGGCGTTCCAGGCATTTATCCGCTCTGCAAGCGCTTCGTGAGTTGAATCAAAAAATGGCCAGGGCCACAGGCCCCATGAGTTAGTAGACATGCTGACTTTCAGGTCGTGGTTGGGCGCGGTGCGCCTTTGAAGTTGGCGTCATAGCGGGTACCGGCTGCGGCACCAATGGGCAGCAGATCCTCCAGTGCAATCCGCTCCTGGGGCGTCAACGCAATGGCCGCTGCACCCACGTTTTCTTCCAGGTATTTGATCCGCTTGGTACCTGGGATCGGGATGATGCCCTGATCACGCCCCAGAATCCACGCCAGCGCAATCTGACCCGGTGTGCAGTTCTTGCTTGCACACATCACCCGCAGTTGCTCAATCAGCGCCAAGTTCTTATCGAAATTATCGCCACGAAAACGGGGCGAGGACAGGCGAAAGTCATCTGATGCCAAGCTTTGCGAACTGGCAATCGCGCCCGTCAGGAAACCTCGTCCCAAAGGGCTGTAGGCCACGAAGGTAATGCCGAGTTCACGGCACGTGGGCAACACATCCAATTCGGGCTCTCGTGTCCAGAGGGAATACTCCGACTGGATCGCCGCGACTGGATGGACCTTGTGTGCGCGCCGCAACAATTCGGCTGTGACCTCAGACAAGCCGATCGCCCGAATTTTCCCTTCCTGCACCATGTCGGACAGGGCGCCCATGGTGTCTTCAATCGGTGTTTTCGGATCAGCCCGGTGCACGTAATACAGGTCAATGGTTTCTATGCCAAGCCGCTTCAAAGAGTCTTCGCAACATTGACGCATGTAGGCAGCCGAATTGTCGATATCCCGGTCATAGGTACTGCCCTGCGGACCCGTCGGGTCACGCACTACGCCAAATTTGCTCGCCAAGGTGACACTGTCGCGCTTGCCCTTGAGAAATTGCGCCAGCAACTGCTCGTTATGGCCCCGACCATACACATTGGACGTGTCGTAATGCGTCACACCGAGCTCAAAAGCCCGCTCCAGCGTCCGCATGGACTGCGCATCATCGCGCTCACCGTAAAACTCGGACATGCCCATGCAGCCTAAGCCAATCACGCTGCTGTTCAGCTCAGAATTGCCAATCTTGATAGCGTCCATATGATCAACCCAATCGTTCAATGATGGTCGCCGTGCCGAGACCGCCCGCGCAACAGATCGTCTGAAGGGCAAAGCGGCCCTTTCGGCGTTCCAGCTCATGAAGCATGGTCGTCATGATCCGGGCTCCACTTGCGCCCAATGGATGGCCGAGTGCAATCGCACCACCATTCACATTGACACGGTCGTGACCGATACCGAATTCCTGCATCCATATCAGCGGGACCGGCGCAAACGCTTCATTGACTTCGAACAAATCAATGTCATCCAAAGTGAGTCCAGCACGCTCCAGCACTTTGCGGGTGGCGGCGATGGGCCCGGTCAGCATCAACACGGGGTCCGAACCAACCGCAGCAACTGCTCGAATTCGGGCTCTGGGCCGCAGCCCCAATACTTTCGCCCGCTCAGCGGCCATCAACAACAGACCTGCGGCGCCATCTGAGATCTGGGATGCATTACCCGCAGTCACCCGACCACCCTCCGGTCGAAAACTGGTCTTGAGCGTGGCAAGCCGATCACGACTCGTGTCGCGGCGAATGGTTTCATCGCTGCGCACAACCAGATCAGTGGCAGGGCCGTCGCCACGTTCGCACCAGCGGCCGACGTCAATGGGGACGATCTCCTGGTCAAAGTGACCAGCATCGGCAGCACGGGCGGCGCGCCCGTGGCTCGCCATTGCGTAGTCATCAAGCTGGTCGCGCGTCAGGCCCCAGATGTCACAGAGGCGTTCGGCTGCTTCTCCCTGCGACGTCAAAGCGAAACGCTCGTTAAGTTGCCAGCCAAAGGGAATACCGTGAACATCACGATTGCCACCCATGGGCACTCGGGTCATGCTTTCAGCACCCCCAGCCACCATGCTGTCGCTGAGCCCCGAAGCGATGTTGGCGAACGCCACGTGAATCGCTGCCTCTGCGGAGCCGCACTTTCGATCTACCGTCATGCCCGGAATCGACTCCGGCCAGCCCGCCGATAACAAGGCAGTACGGGCGATGTTGCCGCACTGCTCACCGACTTGGGTGACACACCCAAACACCACGTCATCGACGTCGCTTGGCATGATGCCCGCCCGGGCAACCAACTCGCCTAGAACCGCCGCACCAAGGTGGTCCGCACGCACCTGTTTCAGCCCACCTCGAAAGCGCCCAACCGGCGTACGCAGCGCCTCAACGATGATCACATCACGCATCAGAAAGGCCTCACGCCAGAGTTCGGTATCTTTACGCCTTTGTCATCGTATTCATAGATGCCGCGCCCCGTCTTGCGGCCATGGCGACCGGCCTTGACCAGTTTGATGATCAGCGGACAGGGTCTGAATTTTTCACCCAGCGTCTGGTGCAGGTATTGGAGCACCGCCAGTCTCGTATCCCATCCTGTCAGGTCGCCGAGCTCCAGAGGCCCCATTGGGTGATTGAACGCCATACGCAAGGAGGTATCGATATCCTCTGCACTGGCAACGCCCTCAGACAGCATGTACATGGCCTCATTGCCAAGCAATGCAGAGATCCGACTGGTGGTAAAGCCCGGCGCCTCATTGACTTCAATGGACGTCTTGCCAATGGCCGAAGCCCAGGCGCGAGCTCGTGCTACCGTCTCATCCGAAGTCTCGAGCCCGCGCACAATCTCCACCAATTTCATCTTGTGCACCGGATTAAAGAAGTGCATACCAATCACGTGCGCGGGCGTTTTGGCCACCGAAGCGATCTCGGTGATGCTCAAGGCCGACGTGTTGGTGGCAATCACCGTGCCCGCCTTGAAACAGGCCTCAGCCTCGCGGACAATCGCCTGCTTGATCGCCAGGCTCTCGGTCACCGTCTCCAAAACAAGGGCAGTGTCGCCAGATGCCGCCCGCAGGTGTTCGGCGCACGTCATTCGAGCCAACGCATCTGCCACGTCAGCCTCGGTCGTCTTGCCGAGCCGCACGCCGTCGCCAAAAATCTTGGTGATCGATTGCCGCGCTTGATTTAACGCGTTTCCGTTGGTATCGACCAATGTAACGTGATGCCCGTTAGCCAAAAAAGCGTGGGTAATACCGGTACCCATCAACCCGGCACCCACAACCACGATGTGCTTGTCTGTCATCATAAGTTCCAATCAATTCCCATTAAATCTTGGCTCACGCTTTTCCCGGAATGCTGCAGCCGCCTCGGCCCGGTCAGCGGTGCTCATCAACAATGAGAAGAGCGTTTTCTCTAGGTTGAGACCCGCCTGCAAATCCATTTCCAATCCAGCCTTGGCTGCTTCCTTGGCGTAAGCACTGGCGGTCGGCGGCCTCACCGCAATACGTGCGGCGACAGCCAAAGCCTCGGCCACCAAGGTGTCAACACCCGAGGTCATCCGGGTCACTAGTCCCATGCGGAGGGCTTCGTCACTATTGACTCGGTCACCCGTCAACATCATGTCAAGTGCTCGCCCCAGTCCAATGACGCGGGGTAAGCGTTGGGTGCCTCCACCCCCTGGAATCAAACCCAAACCAGTCTCTGGCAAGCCAAATACAGCGCCCGGCGCAGCCATGCGGAGGTCACATGCCAGCGCCAACTCTAGCCCGCCGCCTAGGCAGTAGCCATGAATTGCAGCAATCAATGGTTTGGAACGCCCCGCGATTCGATCAATCCAGGCATTGCCATTCATACGCCGGCGCTCCTGCACCGAAGTGCCAATCGTGCGGCTCTCCTTGATATCCGCACCAACACAAAATCCGCGCTCCCCTGCCCCGGTGATCACAATCGCGGCATAGGTGTCATCGCCATCAAGGGCCTCTACCAAACGGGGCAATTCGGTCCGGATGGCATCATTGAACGCATTGCCGACCTGCGGACGGTTCAAGGTCACCAGCGCGACCTTGGCGTGGTTTGTGAGCAAGATGCATTCGCTGTGGCTCGTAAGGGCGTTTGACATTAGGCTGCCCTGGCTGGATCAGCACCAGTATTGCCAGTCCCTGCAACGCCATGCCGAGTTCTGTCCCACGTCTGCGGTCCCAGACCACGCTCGCGCAGCTCCTTCTTTCGAACCTTCTCGGTGGGTGTCCGGGGCAACTCGCTCAGGGTGTCAAAATAACGCGGGATCATGAAAGCTGGCATGCGGGCATCGCACCAAGCCGCCAGATCACCAAAGTTAGGGCTTGTGCCGACACGCGGCACGATGTAGGCCATCACTTCGTCCTCGCCAGCCTCCTGGTCAGCCGCTACCCCGATCACAGCGCAGTCTGAGACATCCGGGTGGCTCCGCAAGACTGCCTCTACTTCGAATGATGAAATGTTTTCACCACGTCTGCGCAGCGCGTCCTTGACCCGGTCGACGAAATAATACCAACCTTTTTCGTCCCGTTTGAGCGCGTCGCCGGTGTGGAACCACAAATCCCTTCTCGACTCGATGGTCTTGTCGGGCATCCCCAGGTACTCAGTTGAAATAATTCCAGGGTGCTTGTGACGCACCAATAACTCACCCGATTGGCCGGGCGCCACCTCATCGCCAGTTTCGGGATCAACCAACTTGATCTCAAACCACTGATCCACTAGAACGCCGCTTGCCCCCGGGGGACGCGTGGCGCCGGGAGGCGTCATGAACACATTGGAGATCTCGGTTTGCCCAAACCCATCCACAAATTCCCTGACGCCAAACCGTTCAGAAAACGGTCCGGCCAAGTCAGTTGCCAATGGCGCCGCGTAGATGCAGCGAATGCGGTGCGCTCGGTCGTTCTCGGATGGCTTTTGGGCGCAAATGAAGGCCAAGGTCGCACCCAACAGGTTGGTCACGGTCGCACCGCTGCGGCGGGCCCGACCGGCCCAGTCGGAGGCACTGAAACGTGGATAGACGACGCAGTGTGCGCCTGCGATCAGACAGGGGTAGACCGTCAAAAATTGGGCATTGCCATGAAACAAAGGGAAGCCCGTCATATACACATCGTCTTCCGTCAATCGCATGAGTTGCACGTCCTCCTCGGCGAAGAAGTAGAACTGCGAGTGCGGCATGACAACGCCTTTTGAAGGACCAGTTGTGCCAGAGGTCAGCAGGACAGCCGCGGGATCCTGAGGAGTCACGACAGCAAGCGGGTTGGCAGTGTTGTCCGAAAAAATGTCAACGAACCGGTGCAGACTGATTCGGCTAAACGCGGGCACAGCCAAGTCCGGGTCACCACCCGGCTCATCAACCAGGATAATCCGTTGGATTGGTATTTGGTCTTCGATGTCGAGCAATCGCTGAGCCAATGTTCGCGTGGTGACCAGCGTATGGGCCTGCGCCAATTGCAGGGGGTGCGCCAGGAAGCTCCCTTTGTATGCATCGCTGATGGCAACCTCAACCGCCCCCAGTTTGTTCAGAGCGAACCAGGTGAAAATAAATTCAAGACAGTTTGGCAAAAGGATGCACACCCGGTCGCTGCGATGCACACCAAAATTGGCCAACCCATGGGCGAGCCGGTTGACTTTGGCATTCATTTGAGAGAATGACAAAGGAGGTCCTTCATCGGTCCAAGACAGGAAAGGGCGCTGCGCTCTATGCACTGCTTGGTGTTCGAGCACAAAAGGGAGTGTCCAGTGCGCACGGTCGAAGTGAGGCACAAAGTGCGGAAAGGTCAGCATGCTGGACTTGCTTGATGAGGTCGGATGTTTCACAATGGCATTTTTCATCATCATAGTGAAAAATTATATAAAATCAAGTAGTCACCGATATATTGGATAGCCGATGATGGATCAAGCACCCCCCCGTTTTTCCGCACGGACGGCCATAGAAGGCCCGAAATTGGGGCGATCGCGCGGCCGCGTCAAAGCGCAAGACGAAAAGAAACTGACCCAATGCGAAATTGTGCGCAGCGCCTTGGAAAAAGAGATTTTTGCTGGACTGCTGGCCCCGGCAGCGCCCCTGGATGAAGATGCGATTGCTCGCCGGTTCTCGGTTTCCAGAACACCGGTGCGCGAAGCGCTGCTGCAACTGATTGAAGCCGGCCTGGTTGAAAAACCGTCGCGACAGAGGGCCGTGGTGGCACCGCTCGATGTCCGCCGACTGATCCAGATGTTCGAGACCCTTTCAGAACTAGAAGCGGTCTGTGCCCGCTTTGCGGCTCGACGCATTACACCCCAGGAGATGGATACGCTCGCTTCGATTCAAGCAGCATCGGACGCCGCACTCAAGGCAGGTGACGAGGACGAGTTCGGACACCAAGGCATCCGTTTTCACGTCGCGGTCTGGCGCGCCACCCATAACGACGTTTTATTCGAAACCACCCGAAACCTGGCCGTCCGCCTCAACCCGTACCGCATGTTTCAGCTGCGCTCCAAGGGGCGTCCTGAAGCCAACAACGACGATCACAAGGCACTGCTGGGCCTGATTTCGGCCGGCAAGGCCGATGAAGCCTACGCCTTGATGCGCGGCCACGTCACGGTGCAGGGCGACGTACTTGCGGAATACATTTCGTGCACACCACGTCCAGTGCTTCAGTCAGAATACGCGTAAACACGCTTGACACCGCGCCGGAATATACGCATAGTACGTAAAAAATATAATCACGTAAGCAGAATTTTTTCGTTCAACAACACAGGAGACATAAACATGAGCTCAAAGAAAAAAGTTTTCAAGCTACTCGCCTTGGCTGCGGGGCTGTCGCTGGCATCGCACGCGGCGCTGGCAGCTGATCGCAAAATCGTCATATTGCAGGCGCTCACCGGTGGCGCCGCATTTGTGGGCGTTCCGGCGTCCGATGGCATGAAGTTTGCCGCCGACGAGCTGAACGCCAAAAACTTCCTGGGCGCTGACAAGATCACCTATGAAGTGGTCGACAGCGCCACCGCCCGGGCCCAGGCCATGGCCGCCATCACGCGGTATGCGGCAGATCCCAATGTTCTGTTCATCCTCGGCCCGACGACCGCCCCCGAGGCCATCCCATCCGCAGGCGTAGCCAATGACGCCAAGATCGGGATGAAGGCCATGACCAATGCCGTTGCGCTCCTCAGCGCGGGCCCGTGGGGCTTCATTTCTGCGCAGCCACCGGTCATTACTATGCCGCAACTTGGCGACTACGCCATTGACGTCGCCAAGGTCAAATCCTGCGCCACGATTCGTTTCAGTGACAACGAAGCCTATGTGGACTTGGAGCGAATTTTCGTCGAGCACACACAAAAACGCGGCATGACCATCGTGGACCGCTCAGGCATCAAGTCGGCAGATTCGGATTTCTCTGCAGTTGCCACCCGTATCGTTGCCGCCAAGCCCGACTGCGTCATGTTGTTCACCCTCGGGCCCAGCGCTGCCAATCTCGCCATACAGCTCAAACAAGCCGGATTGCCACCCAGTGTCAAGCTGATCGGCCAGACCGGCCTGTCCTCACCCCAGTTGGTGCAGATTGGTGGCGCCGCAGTTGAAGGCCTTGTCTTCAACTCTGATTGGACACCAGGTGGCAACTCACCTGAAGGTCGTACTTTCGCCGCCAACTACAAGGCGAAGACTGGCAAGGACGCTGATAACTGGGCTGCCCTGGGCTACAGCTACATGACAGTTGTGGCCACTGCCATCAAGGCGGCCGGTCCCAACCCGACGCGCGAGTCCATCCGTGATGCCCTAACCAAGACGAAGGATGTTCCGGTTGTTATCGGCACCGGCAAATACAGCTACGTAAACCGGATTCCGACCTATGGCTCGGTGTTCCTGATGGTCAAAGACGGCAAGTTCGTCCCAGCGCCTCAATAAGCGTGTCGCCTCGGGAGCCGCCAGCGCCTAGCAAGGCCAGCGGCTCCTTATCATAACAACGCACCTCAACATGATTGCTCAACAAGTATTGAACGGCCTGGTTCTGGGCGGTGTCTATGCGCTTTTTGCGCTGGGCTTTACCCTGATTTTTGGTATCCATCGCATCATGAACATGGCGCACGGTGCGGTGTTCATGTCCGGCGCCTTCATTGGCTTGTACACGGTGCGCCTTGGCTTTCCACTTTGGGTGGCCTTGCCGGTTGCCATGGTCGGCGCTGGCTTTGTCTCGATCCTGATCGAGGTGGTCGCATTCAAGCCATTGCGCAAGCTCGCGCTGGCGGATGCTGAACTTGCGTCGATCATCTCCAGCATTGGCGCCGGCCTGATCATTTTGAGCATAGGGCAATACGTATCGAAGACCGAAACAATGCGGTTTCCGTTTGGCACAGTGCCGATCGACGCAGTTGTAGTTTTCGGTCTGCGCGTCACAGCGCTGCAGTTGCTGATGTTAGGCGTGGCTATTGCAAGTGTGGCGGTGTTGGCGCTCTATCTCTACCGCACGCCGCAGGGTCGACAGGTGAGAGCCGTGGCCGGCAACTACCGTGCCGCGCAGTTGCTGGGCGTCAACCCAAACGCAATTTTCTACCAAACATTCTTTGTCTCCGGCGCGCTAGCCGGTGCGGCCGGTGTGATGGTCGGCCTGGCGTTCAATGCCATCCAGTTCCTGATGGGGGAGCCCTTTCTGCTCAAGGCCTTCGTGGCCATCATCCTGGGTGGGCTCGGCAGTGTTCCGGGTGCGCTGGTGGGTGGCTTGGTTCTCGGACTGCTGCAGTCCTTGTCGGTTGCCTATCTGCCGGCGTTGCTGGTGGATGCAGTCATATTTCTTCTGTTGTTTGCGATTCTGATGGTGCGTCCAGATGGCCTCTTTGCGCAGAGCACGATGGAATCCCCGACTAAACGCGTTTAGGCCCCGAGGCACCTTGACCATGATGAATTTTTTCGCGCCACATTTGCCGCTTCTTGACCTGATCTTCGTCGGTACCGGCTATGCGCTCAGTCAAGCAATCGTGTTTCGCGCCGGCACCTTCTCCGTGGCCACCTCGGGATTTGCTGCCGTGGGCGCCTACGCCGCTGCCATTTTGACCGTCAAGCACGGCTTTCACCCCGCTGCCGGGGTTGCAGTGGGCACTCTGCTTGGCCTGCTGTGCGGGCTACTGCTGTCAGTGCCGCTGGCGCGTTTGCGCGGCGTCTACCAAGCCATTGCATCCCTGGCCTTTGTTGAAATCGTAGTCGCTTTCATTCTCTTTTTCGAGGAATTGACTGGCGGACCTCTGGGGTTTCACAATATACCGCGGGCGGCCACAACCTGGACCCTGTTTCTTGCCATGCTGGCCACCATGGCACTGCTGATCTTGCTCGGGAAGGGAGGCATCGGGCGCGCCTTCGATGCCATCCGCCAAGATCCGCCGGTTGCAGCCTCCCTGGGCGTCAACCCGACCAAGTACCACGTCTTGTCCTTTGCACTTTCGGGCGCTATTGCTGGTCTTTTCGGCGGGCTGGACGCCATGCGCAATTTCAGTCTGACGGCGGAACAGTTCGGCTTCGCTATCCTGATCGGTACCCTGTCGGCGGTAGTACTGGGTGGCCGCCGTTCGGTTATGGGGCCACTGGTCGGAACGACCATTCTGGTATTGCTACCGGAGATTTTCAGACCATTGGCGGACTACCGGCAGGCGATTTACGGCCTGCTACTTGTCGTGGTCATGGCCTTTCTTCCGTTTGGCGTCTACGACACGATCATCATGAAACTTCACAATCGACGGCTTGCGCGCGCTGGCATGTTGTTACCCCCCAAGGCCGCATCATGAGCGCGGCGCCGAACCAGTTCAGAACTGCTTGCGCCATCTTCATGGTTAAGACGGAGGTGGCCCTGTGAGTTCGCTAGTCCTTACCGGGGTTGGCAAGCGCTTCGGCGGCCTTCAGGCCGTGTCACCTTTCGACATGGAGATCGCCCGCGGCAAGATCACCGGACTGATCGGACCCAATGGTGCTGGCAAGACCACAGTGGTCAACCTCATTACTGGCGTCTACAAACTCAGCCAGGGCAGCATCCGATTTGGCGATATTGATCTGACCGAGGCGACTCGGCATGAAGTAGCACGCGCTGGTCTGGCTCGCACCTACCAGACCATCCGCTTGCTTCCCGATGCCACGGTCGTTGCCAACGTCATGATAGGGATGTACCGACACCAGAGGGCCTCCCTGTTGTCGCAGCTTTTTGCCTTGCCCTCTTCCAGGGCAGAAACCGCGCGTTTTCGTGACGAGGTATTCCATTTGCTTGAGCGCTTTGGTATGACGCGCTACGCGGAGTACCCAGCAGGTGCCCTGTCCTACGGCGACCAGCGGCGCGTAGAAATGATGCGTGCACTCGCCCTCAAACCAGAGGTGCTGCTGCTCGACGAGCCCGTGGCCGGCATCAACGAGGTTGAAGCGGCCAAATTGGGCGACATCTTTCGCGCGCTGGCCACTGAAGGCAAAGGCATGGCCGTGCTGCTGATAGAGCACAACATGCGCTTCGTGACCAACCTCTGCGACTATGTTTACGTGCTCGACAGCGGCACACTGATTTCTCAAGGCAGCGCCGAACAGGTCGTCAACGATCCCGTGGTCGTCAAGGCCTATCTTGGAGACGATGAAGATGCTTGAAATCAGCAATCTGCACGCGGGTTACAGTGGTAACGCGGTACTCCACGGCGTTTCCATCAACGTCGCCCGGGGAGATATGGTGACGATCATCGGCCCCAATGGCGCCGGCAAGTCCACACTCCTCAATTGCATCAGTGGGCTGCTCGGCATTACAGGCGGCACCATCAAGCTCGAAGGCCGTGACATCGCCGGCGAGGACGCCTACCGCATTTCACGCGCCGGACTGCTTCAGGTACCCGAGGGTCGCCAAATTCTGGGCGAGCTTTCGGTGCTTGAGAACCTGCAGCTTGGCGTAACAGCCCTGCATGGCCGCAAGCCCACCCACGACCTGCGCAGGATCTACGCCTTGTTTCCGATCCTTGAGGAGCGTGGCCGGCAGCGAGCCGGGTCGCTTTCTGGCGGCCAGCAGCAGATGCTGGCCATCGGACGCGCACTGATGGGCGGGCCGCGCCTGCTGCTGCTCGACGAGCCCAGCTTGGGCTTGTCGCCGTTGCTGGCAAAAACGGTGTTGGCTGCGCTGGGAGAGCTCAACCGGGAAGGTCTGACCATCTTGTTGGTCGAGCAGAACGCACGTGCGGCCTTGCGCGCCACCAACCACGGTTTCGTGCTTGAGCAGGGGCGGATTGTCCACCAGGGCCCCAGCGCCGAGCTGGCACGAGACCCGGATGTGATTGCACATTACCTCGGGCAGGCCGGTGCATCCGCTAAAGCAGTTGCGCCAACTTAGGCCCCGCCGGCATTCTGAACCACAGAGGTGAACGATGGTTGAACTTTCCCAACGTGAACAAGTTCTGCAGGCCATTCGTGGCTTGGCCGCCTATGGGCTTGGCCCCAATATCGGCGGCCATGTCTCGGTCCGAGTACCGGGCAAACCCGAGTTCTATATCAACGCGTTCGACAAGACCTTCGAAGAAATGCAGCTCCGGGACATCGCTCTACTCGATTTTGATGGCAAAGTGATTGAGTGCGAGACACATGTCAGCCCCGGGCTGACATTCCATCATGGTATCTACAAACAACGCCCGGATGTCCATGCCATCGTGCACACGCACGGCTTTTGGCTAACGGCCCAATCAGCATTTGGACGACCGGTTCGGACTCTGCACAACCTGACCACCTACTTCCATGGCCGCACCTGCATCAGCCCCAGCGATGATTTCACGGCGATCGGCCCGGCACTTGCCGCAGACGATGTCGCGATCATCATCCCCTGGCACGGTGCCATCACGATAGGCAAAAATATTGGCGATGCTGCGGCACTGCATGTGACGCTGGACTATGCAGCCCGGCTGGACGTCACCATGCCAGCCACTGCGCCAGAGATGCCGGACGCCCTGCGTGAAGAATTGGCCAGTGTGCTGCGCCGCGCCAACTACCTGGACCTAACCTGGAACCTGATCAGACGAAAAGGTGTGGATGCCTACGACGGCAAACGCGTGATTCCCGGCTTGGCCAATTAGCAGACAGACCGTCATCAAGCCCAACCCAACAAGGAGATACACAATGAACACCACCCAAGACAGCCCAATTTCAAGTGCCACTGCTGGCGCATCTCAGTTTGAGAGCCGACCTATAGCGTGGCGCATAGGCAGCGAGATTATGGGTATCGACCTGAAACGCAGCGATGACATTTCGGACGAGAGCATTCGGGACATGTGGCAGTTGCTGGGCCAGCGCGGCATTCTGCTGTTCCGAAAGCAAGGGCTTAACCATGACCAGCACCTCGCGTTCACGCGTCGATTTGGCGCGCTGGCGGTAACAGGGCTCACCAGCCGTTACGCGCCACCCGGCTACCCGGATATCTTTACCGTCACCAACATCAAGACCAATGGCGCACGGTCTGAGACCGAGAACGCGGCGCAGCAGTGGCACTCGGACCAGACGTTTCTGCGGGTGCCGGCGCGCGCGTCCATGCTGCGTTGTGAACTGGCGCCTCAGCATGGTGGCGACACCATGTTCGCCAATATGTACGCAGTCTATGAAGATTTGTCGGACGGGCTCAAGGCGACACTGGAACCCCTGAAAGCCTTTCACAGCCTGTTCAGCACCCGCTCAAAGGTCATGAAAGGCCGCAAACCGCTGGGCGACGAAGAACTGATGCGGGTCGAGGGGGCCGTGCAGCCTGTCGTGCTCACACATCCAGATACCGGTAGAAAATCCTTGTACATCAACGAGCAATGCGTTGATCATTTTGAAGGGTGGACCATCGAGGAGAGCAAGCCTTTGCTCGAGTATCTGTACAACCTCACGTCGCACCCTGCCTACACCTATCGGCACCGCTGGCAGCAAGGCGATATCCTGTTCTGGGACAACCGCTGCACTCAGCATTACGCGCCCTTGGACTACAACTTCGCCGAGTTGGATGCTCCAGAAAACCGCCGACTGATGTTCCGCTCCACGCTGGCCTGATGTCTCACTTGAGGCAGTCCAAAGTCGAGTGCCGCTGCCGTTGGTGATCAACTGTTTTTGCTTGCACAGCTAGCCACATCGGCTTAGCGAAAGAGATGCCCATGCTACCCATTTCAGCCAGTGAGGGGGGATTGAGCGAGCCTGAGTTGCCCTACCAGGTGCGCCCTCTGTCATGGCGTACTGGCTCGGAAATCGTGGGCCTGGACTTGCGATCGAGTGAACAACTGGCCGAGGCCACCATAGCATCGCTTTGGCAGTTGCTGGGAGAGCGTGGCATCCTCTTGTTCAGGGAGCAGCACCTCGACCACGACCAGCACCTTGCATTTACCCGTCGCTTTGGCCCACTGGCCAAAACGGGGTTGCTGGGTCGCCACGCCCCTCCGGGCTACCCGGACATCTTCACGGTCACCAACATCAAGAAAGACGGCCAGCGGTCAGAAACCGAGAACGCTGCACAGCAGTGGCATTCAGACCAATCTTTCTTGCCTGTTCCGGCCCGCGCCTCTCTGCTGCGCTGCGTGCACACGCCACAATTTGGTGGTGACACCATGTTCGCAAACATGTACCAGGCGTATGAGGCCATGTCAGATGGTCTGAAGGCGACCCTAGAGCCTCTGCGCGCATTGCATACGCTCTTCAGTACCCGCTCTCAACGCTTGAGCGGGCGAAAAGCCTTCAGTTCTGTGTCGCCTGAGGAGCTTGAGCGCATGAAGGGCTTCGCGCATCCAGTCATCCGTACCCATTCGGACACGGGAAGGAAGACGCTCTATGTGAGTGAGCAGATGGTGGACCACTTCGACGGTTGGAGCGTTGAAGACAGCGCACCACTGCTCGAATACCTGTTCGCTTTGTCAGTGCGCCCTGCTCATACTTACCGCCACCGTTGGCAACCGGGTGACATCATTTTCTGGGATAACCGTTGCACCATGCATTACGCGCCCATTGATTACGATTTTGACGGTATGGATAGCCCAAGCAACCACCGGCTGATGTACCGCAGCACGCTCGCTTGAGCAGAAACACCAGGGAGCCATGATGTTCGAAGGTTTTCAGCGTAAAAAAATTGAGGTTGACGGGGTTACCATCAACTGCGTTTATGGGGGACAGGGTGACCCGGTCTTGCTGCTGCATGGTTATCCACAGACTCTAAGCGAATGGGCAAAATTAGCCCCCCTGTTGGCTGAACAGCATACCGTTGTTTGTGCCGACCTGCGAGGCTATGGCGACTCGTCCAAGCCCGTCGGTGCGGCAGACCACAGCAACTACAGCTTTCGCGCCATGGCCGCGGACCAGGTATCGCTGATGCGGACACTGGGACACGAGCGCTTCCATGTGGTGGGGCATGACCGTGGTGGGCGCGTCTCACACCGGATGGCATTGGACTGGCCGGATCAAGTACGTACGCTGTCCGTTCTTGATCTAGTGCCTACCCACGCGCTTTACAACCAGACCAATCGCAAGTTGGCGGCCACCTATTGGCAATGGTATTTCCTGCCATTGCCAACGCCATTCCCGGAACGGCTCATCGGCGCAGACCCAGACTACTATTTTGAAAACTGCCTGGTCAGTGTCGGCGGCAAAGGCCTGGACAGCTTTGACGCCGACATGCTGGCAGAGTATCGACGCTGCTGGCGCGATCCGGCGATGATCCACGCGTCCTGCTGCGACTACCGCGCGGGAGCCAGCGTCGATCTAGCCCATGATGAGGCCGATCTGCACGTCAAACTCGATTGTCCGGTTTTCGCTTTGTGGGGGGCCGATGGACTAATGTGCAAACTGATGGACATTGAGGCAGCTTGGAAGGCGAGATGCGCCAACCTTCGGGTAGATCAAGTCCCGGGAGGGCACTGGTTTCCCGAGCATGCTGCGGCGCAGACGGCCGCCAAGCTTATTGAATTTTTCCGGTCAAACGGATAGCGAAAAGGGAACAACCATGACGATGAGATTTGACGGGAAAGTACTGCTGACGACCGGTGGCGGCTCGGGTTTAGCCGCGGCAGTGGCACGGCGGTTCGCCAGCGAAGGTGGGCGGGTTGCCGTTTTGGACCTGGATGTTGCACGCGCTACTGCGGTCGCCGCCGAATTGAAGGGCTCGCTCGGCTTGGCGGTAGACGTTGCCAGTGAAGATGGCGTGCGGGACGCCGTGGCCACGGTGCATCGGGAGATGGGGCGTATCGATTGCGTCTTCAATGCGGCAGGCCACGCCGACTTCGGCCCCATCGAAACGTGGACGCTTGAACGTTGGAACCGCATGATGGGTGTTCACGTTGGCGGCACTTTTCTGGTCTGCAAATATGTCTTGCCGATCATGCGCTCGCAAGGGGGAGGCTCGATTGTCAATGTGGCGTCCATAGCCGCCATGGTGGCGCAGCCCAACAATTCGCCCTATGGCGCGGCCAAAGGCGCTATCGTTGGGTTTTCCCGCCAACTGGCACTAGAGGCAGCACCCCTGGTACGGGTCAATGTCGTAGCGCCGGGCCGCATACGAACCGGCATGACCGTCCCCTTGTGGCAACAGCGCGGCGGCGGCAATCTGGAAGCGGGTGTATCGCAGGCGGCCTTACTGAATATGCTCAAACGTGTCGGTGAACCCGATGACATCGCCGGGCCGGTTTGCTTCCTGTTTTCGGATGACGCGGCTTTCATGACCGGAACCACATTGGTTCCAGACGGCGGTGAGACTGCGGTCTGACGATGGGCGCGCAAACCGAGTTATTCATGGGCCCGCGTGGCGGGATCATGGCGATGGACTCCGCCTACGACGTCTGTAACGACAACTGTGATCGCGATGTGGTGATCAATGCCTCTTACTGCGGCGTTTTGCCCGCGCGTTTCATCGCGGCGCAGCGGCCGCGTGGCGCTATCGGCGTCGACTGCGGCGTGGGCCCTGCAGGGGCCTCTGTAGCCGGGCTGTGGTACTTGGAAGCCTTGAACATTCCAGCCGCTGCGGCGGACGTGAGCACCGTGCGTTTGGGTGACGGAGTTGACTTGTACGCCCAGGGCAAAATCAGTTTTGCCAACCGCCCGGCCATGGACTGTGGCGTTGTGCCGGGTATGCGGGTGCAGGACGCAGCACGTGCCATGCTGGATGGCACGCCCAGGTCGCCTTTAGCCTCTGACGTGACCAACCGCACGGTGATGCAAACCCATGCAGATGGTCGCCAAGTCATTTGCACCGATTCGATTGCCTTTGGCCTGCCTGAAGATGTGCGCAATGTGCTGGTGACCGCTGGTCATACGGGGCGCAGTGCCGTGCCCTACCTGCTTCGGGTTCGGCCGCACGGTTTTATCTGTTCTGACGGCGGCAAAGGCCGAGAGGACGCTGGCGTCGCCGGCTTGTTCATGGTCGAGCGCGAAGGGTTGGCAGGGGCCACAGTCGACGCACGCATCGCACGCATGGGAGATGGCTTGAGCAGCTACAACGATGGCATCATCAGCGCGGCCAATGCACTGGCCAGGGCAGCGGGCGTGGAGATCGGCATGGCAACCGCTGATGCAGCCACCCTGTTGCTACGGCGATCCTGACACCAAGCCAGGTTCGAAACCAAATTTTCCCCAAGGGCCCAGCCTGAGAGCTTCTGGCCCATCACCCTCACCACCGGATCATCACCATGGACTACGTCTACCCCGCCTATCAATCGCTCAAGCTCGACCGCCCCGCCGATCAGGTACTGCGGATCACCATGTCGCGCGGAAAAATCAATGCGATGGATTTTGAGTTCCACCATTCGATGACCACGATCTGGCAGCATATCGAAGACGACCCTTCGGTCAGCGCCGTGATCCTGACCGGTGAGGGCCGCGCTTTTTCTGCAGGCGGCGACTTTGAGCTAGAGCAAAAACTGGTCACAGATTTCGAGTGGCGAGCGCGCATGTGGAAGGATGGGCGCAACCTGGTCAAGAACATGATCCATTTCTCCAAGCCCTTGGTATCGGCCATCAACGGCGCAGCTGCCGGCGGCGGGCTGGCGGCGGCCATGTTGTCGGACATCAGCATTGGCGGCCGATCAGCCAAGATTGTGGATGGTCATGTGCGACTGGGCGTGGCCGCTGGCGACCACGCCGCCATCATCTGGCCTTTGCTGTGCGGCATGGCCAAGGCCAAGTATTACCTGATGACTGGCGAACCCCTGTACGCCGAAGAAGCCGAACGCATCGGCCTGATTTCCATGTGCGTCGATGATGACAAGTTGCAGGAAACGGCACTGAAGGTCGCCGTCAATTTGACCAAGGCGGCACCGTCGGCCATACGCTGGACCAAACTGTCGATGAACAATTGGCTGCAAATGGCATGGCCAATTTTTGAGAACTCTCTGGCCCTTGAGATCCTCGGCTTTTCCGGCCCCGAAGTCGTCGAAGGACTGAAGGCCTACGAAGAAAAGAGGGCGCCCCAGTTCAACCCAGTGTCACCAGTCTGACATGGACCAGGTCATGATCCCCAACCCGCTGGACTTTACCGGCAAGACGGTGCTGGTGGTGGGCGGCTCCAGCGGTATCGGTAACGGCATTGCCCAGGCATTCCGCAGACACGGTGCGCAGGTGCAGGTATGGGGTACCCGTGCCACCGCCGCTGACTACCAGAGCCAGGACGGCTCTGATCTGCGGGGCCTGACGTACGCCCAGGTTGATGTCAGTGACTTTGACGCAGTGCGGGATGCAGCTCAGCCTGAAGCACTCGACGTGCTGGTACTTTGCCAGGGTACGGTCGCCTATGGGCGAGAGGAGTTCCGGATCGACACCTTCCGCCGCATCATCGACGTCAACCTCAACAGCCTGATGGCCTGTGCCGAGAAGTTTCGGGATGCGTTGGCCGCACGCCGGGGCTCGCTCATCACGATATCGTCGGTGGGTGGTCTTCGGGCTACCCGCGGTAACCCCGCCTATGCTGCCTCGAAGGCCGGGGCCATCCATTTGACCCACACGCTCGCCCAGGCCTGGGCGCACAAAGGCATACGGGTCAATGGCGTGGCACCAGGCTTGGTGGACACCAAATTGACCAAGGTCACCATTGACGATGCTGCGCGCTTGCGCGAGCGCCTGGAGGGCATTCCGGCTGGGCGTCTGGGCACACCAGACGACATGGCAGGCGCCTGCCTCTACCTGGCGTCGAGCTTGGCGTCCTACGTCTTGGGTCAAACCATCGTGGTTGATGGCGGCCGCATGCTATGACCCAGACGGGGTCTGAGGCGGCCGATCGACAGCAGCGCTGGGACGACTGGCTGAACCTGAGCAAGGAGGCGCCGCTCGACCCGGACACGCCAATAATTGACCCTCACCACCACCTTTGGGACCGTGGCGGGCACACCTATTTGCCGGACCAATTCAATGCTGACGCTAAAAGCCACACATTACTGGCGACCGTATATGTCGAGTGCCGCTCTCGTTATTGGGCGCAAGGCCCTGAACATTTGAGGCCCGCTGGCGAGACGCAGTACGTGGCTGAACTGGTGGCTGACAGAACCGGACCTACCAGTACAGCCTTGTGTGCCGGCATACTGGGGTTTGCCGACCTGTCCCTCGGCGACGACGTCGAGGCTGTACTGCAAGCCCATGCAGAGGTTGGCCAAGGACGATTCAAGGGTATCCGCTATGCCACAGCTTGGGATGCTGATCCGGCGATTCACGCCGCCTACCCCAGCCATGCTGGCATGCTGCGTGAGACGAAGGTCCAAGCCGGTGCACGACGTCTGGCGCACTGGGGGTTATCGCTCGACACCTGGGTCTACTTCCGTCAGCTCGATGATGTGGTGGCGCTGGCCCGGGCCTGTCCCAATCTGGTCATCGTGGTGGATCACTGCGGTGGCCCCTTGGGTATTGGACCCTACGCCGAGCGGCGGCAAGAGGTCTTTGCAGAGTGGCGGGGCGCCATGGGGGCATTCAAACCCTTCAACAATGTGTTCATGAAGTTTGGCGGTCTGGCTATGCCAATTGCAGGTTTTGCCTGGCGCAAGCGACCAGAGCCCCCTACGTCGCAAACGCTTGCCGAAGCGTGGCGCCCTTACTTCGAGGTCTGCCTCGATGTATTTGGGCCAGCGCGCTGCATGTTCGAAAGCAACTTCCCTGTAGACCGAACCGGCTGCAGCTACACCAGCCTGTGGAATGCTTTCAAGACGCTGGCGCAGAACCTTTCTCCCGACGAACGCCAGTCGCTGCTGCGCGGCACAGCCCAACGCGTCTATCAACTCTGAAGCGCGCCTGTTTGCGGCAATTGGTACCGCAGACCAACTCATTTTTGCCCGTGTCGCCGTCCATTACCTGCGCGCCATGTACAGCCCATACAGTGCACCGCTCAGCACACGCAGCGCTTTGCGGTGCTCGATCAGCTCGCTCTGGCGGCCCTGGCGCTCCAGCCCGAGCAACACCAGCAGCAGACGCATGGCCTGCTCTGGTGGTCGGTGCTGCGAGGCCTGCGCCTGGGTCAGTGTGGGTGCCAGGGCGGGCTGTTGGATCAGCACCCAGGCTGGAAACCAGGCCAGGTCGCTGGAATCCCCCTCACCCTCAAACCCCTGTTCAAACTTAATTAGCAGGGCTTGCAGCATCGGGTCTGCCACGGCTGTGGCCACGGCGTCCAAACGCTCTGGCGCGAGCCAGGCCAGCTCGGCCAGCAAAGGCCAACTGGCCTGCAAACCCAGCAAGTGCAGCCGGGCCTGCAGCATCCAGGCCAGCGGCGCCGGGATCCGCCGCCACGAGGCAATACCCGCCACCGCATCCGCAGCGGCCTGCCACTGGCCCGCGCACAAGCAAAGCGGCGCGGCGTGGTCCTCGGGCCGTTCCGGCTGATAAGGCAGCCGGGCGGCACGCTGCGCCAGTTCCTGCCAGCGCACGCGCAACCAAGCAGCCGCATCCACGGCGCCCATAGTGCGTTGCGCCGCCGGGGCAAGGGTCTTGTGCAGGGCATGCCGCTCTCTAGCCAGCGCCTCGTGGCTGGCGAGCGGCACTGAAGTGCGCTCGGCAAGGGCCGTCACCAAAACGTCCAGCGGCACCAGACTGTCGTCCTGCGGGCAGGTGTGACGCAGGGTGTCCCAGGCCAAGCGGGCGGCAACGGCGTCTCCCTGCAGCACGGCGTGAATCACATCGTTGCGTAGGGCTACGCCCTGGCTGTCGTTGAAAAGGTCAAATTGCATGGTGGGTCCCCGGGGGCCGATTTCAGCATAAGTCGCCTGCGACAATTCGACCTTTCCTCCACTTGGCACGGGGCCCGTCCGCCCCTCAAGCACCATGTCCATTACCCCGCCCGCGACCCAGTCTCAACCCCCATCAGGACCTGTCTTCACCCTGGCTAATTTCGACTTCGAACTACCTGCAGAACTGATCGCCCAGCACCCGGCCACCGAGCGCACGGCGGCGCGACTGCTAGACGGCACGCAGACCAGCCCGGTGGACCGCATTTTTCGCGAGCTGCCGGGGCTGTTGCAGCCGGGCGACCTGCTGGTCTTCAATGACACCCGGGTGATCAAGGCGCGGTTGTTTGGCGAAAAACCGACTGGCGGCAAGGTGGAGCTGCTGATTGAGCGGGTACTCGGCGGCAACCAAGTAGCCGCGCACATGAGGGTCAGCAAGAAACCCGAAGTGGGGGCCACGATCAGGCTCAGCGGCGAGGCTGGCCTGAGCGCCACCCTGCTCGGGCGCTGGCCTGATGCCGATGGCCCGTTGTTCCGCTTTGTGCTGTCTAACGACCATGGCGACGACCCCTACACCCTGATGGAGCGCCATGGCCATGTGCCACTGCCCCCCTACATCACCCACGCTGACGCGGCTGAGGACGCTGAGCGCTACCAAACGGTCTTTGCCAAGCACCCCGGCGCGGTGGCAGCGCCCACGGCGGCGCTGCATTTTGACCAGCTTCTGCTGGACCAACTCTCGGCCATGGGGGTGCAGCAGGCCCATGTGACCCTGCATGTCGGTGCCGGCACCTTTCAGCCCGTGAAAACCGAGAACCTGGCCGAGCACCGTATGCACAGCGAGTGGTATGACGTACCAGCGGCGACCCAGCAGGCCCTCGCAGACTGCCGCGCGCGGGGCGGGCGGGTGGTGGCTGTGGGCACCACCACCGTGCGCACCCTGGAGTCCTGGGCACAGAGCGGGCAAGCTTGCGGTGAGACGCAGATCTTCATCACGCCTGGTTTTACATTCCAAATGGTGGACCTGCTAATCACCAATTTCCACCTGCCCAAAAGCACGCTGATGATGTTGGTCAGCGCCTTTGCGGGTTACGCGCCCGTCATGGCGCTGTACCGCCACGCCATCGCCCAGGGCTACCGCTTCTTCAGCTATGGTGACGCCATGCTGCTGGCGCGGCAAACCGAGAACGACACGGTCAGATCGGGTAAATGAGGGCGTTGGGGATCATCTCGCTGTCAAACACGCACAGCCGCTCGGCAAACTTCAAACCCTCTGGCGTATGCACAATCTGGTCGATGTAACGGCCCACATTGAACACCGTGCTCGGCCCGTCGAGTTTGGTGCGAAACACCGCGTAATTGGCTTCGCTGTAAATCCGCCCGGCCTCGACCCGGCGCACCACGGGCGCCCCCACCACATGGCGCTGGTAATAGGGGTCGTGAAACAGGGTTTCTTTGATGCCGTACACCCGGTCGCGCAGCATGCCCTTGCTGCTGAACGCCAGTGTGCACAGCGGGAACCCGCGGTCATAGTTTTCCCGCGGTTGTAGGCGGTAGCTGCAGTCATCGGCAAAGAAGTCGGGCCACAGGTCCCACTGGCCGCTGTCGACCGCCAGCGCGTAGTCGGCATACAGCCGGGTCAGGGCCAGATGGGTGTCAAGGTCGATCATGCTCACTCCCCCATCACTTTGCGCCAATAGGCATACATGCCACGGATCAGGGTCTCGGTCACCATGTGCTCGGTGTCGCCCACCTCACGCCCACCCATCTCCACCAAGGTACGGTGCTCTGGTTTGCTCTCAAAGGCCTGCTGCGAAAACTCGATCACCTCGCCGTCGTCTGCCGACACAAAACCGGCCGGGCCGAACAGATTGGCCTGGCGCAGGCGGCGTGCGCTCATCTCGGGCGTGTCGTCCTCAAAGCCAAAGTGTGTCCAGACAAAGTCAAAGGCGCCGTGGCCGTCGGGCTGAATGTGGCGCGTCGACACGCTGTTGACCTGCTGCTGAAAGATCACGCTGGGAAACAGGGTCATCATCACGGCCGAAGGCCCGCCCCACCAGGCCTCGGGCACGATGTCCAGAAAACTCGGGTCATGGAGATCCATGGCCGCCTTGAAACTGCTCACCTGGGTCACTTGCGAGGCCGCGCCGCTGGCCTGGCCCGCGCTGCCCCGGGTGGAGATCATGGCGGCATGACGGTGGTGCGCATCCATGCGCAGCTCAGACTTGTTGTCGGCCCGCCACAGGCCGAAGGTGACGAACCAGGTGTGCAGCAGGCCCGGGTGGTAGGGGTCCTTGATGTTCTCCTGCATCAGCTTCCAGTTGCCGGGAATGCGCTGGCGGTTGTAGCCCAGCGCCACCAGCTTGCGGCCGTTGAACAGGCGGTCAAAATAGCCCAGGATGGTGGGGCCCATGTAGTCTTCCAGCGACTCCACCCCATGGTCAAAGGCGGCGAACACCACGCCGCCCCTGCTGGCCACCTTCAGGATCGTCAGGCCGTGGTCGTTGGGGTCAAAGTCAGCCGGCATGCCGCCGTTGACCTGACCGCCCTGGCGCACGCCGCGCCGGAACGGCACGCCCAGCAGATCACCCTTGAGCGAGTATGTCCACTGGTGGTAGGGGCAGACGAATTCCTTGCGGTTGCCGTGCCGTTCGCGGCAGAACTGCATGCCGCGGTGGGCGCAAGCGTTTTCAACCACATGCACCTGCCCGTCCTGGGTGCGGGTCATGATGACCGAGCGTTCGCCCACCACAGTGCGCTTGAAATCACCCGGGTTCGGAATCTCTGCCTCCAGACCGACGTAGCTCCAGTGGCCCTGGTAAAAAAAACGATCCAGTTCCTTGCGGTGCCGAACCTCATCGGTATAGACAGCAAAAGGGATGCGACTGGTGTCGTCGCGTTCCCAATGAAGGGGCTGGGCAGGGCTCATGCGGGGCGCTCCGGAACAGACAGGCCCGTATCATGGCATGGTCTGCCCTCCTACAATGCGCGTCCGCTCCTACGCTGCTCTCACGCCGCTCCCCATGCTCCAATTTGACCTGCTCGCCACCGACCCAGACAGCCATGCCCGGCGTGGCCGCCTGACCCTCAACCATGGTGTGGTGCAAACCCCAATCTTCATGCCGGTGGGCACCTACGGCACGGTCAAGGGCGTGATGCCGCGCAGCTTGGAGGAGATGGGGGCGCAGATCATTCTGGGCAACACCTTTCACCTGTGGATGCGCCCGGGTCTGGATGTGGTGGCGCAGTTTGGCGGCCTGCACGCCTTCGAGAAGTGGGACAAACCGATCCTGACCGACAGTGGTGGTTTTCAGGTGTGGTCGCTGGGCGAGATGCGCAAAATCAGCGAAGAAGGCGTGCGCTTTTCTTCGCCGGTCAATGGCGACAAGCTGTTTCTCACGCCCGAGATCAGCATGCAGATCCAGACCACGCTGAACTCGGACATCGTGATGCAGTTTGACGAGTGCACGCCGTATGTGTCGGTCGAGCCCAAGACCAAGGGCCAGATCACCACCGAGCGCGAGGCCCGACTCTCCATGGACTTGAGCCTGCGCTGGGCCCAGCGCTGCCAGGCGGAGTTCGCGCGCCTGCAGAACCCGAACGCGCTGTTTGGCATCGTGCAGGGCGGCATGTTTGAGCACCTGCGCGACGAATCATTGGCCGGGCTGGAGGTGCTGGACTTTCCCGGCATCGCCGTCGGCGGCCTGAGCGTGGGTGAGCCCAAGGCCGACATGCTGCGCCTGCTGCAGCACGTCGGACCCCGCTTGCCCAAGCACAAACCCCATTACCTGATGGGGGTGGGCACGCCTGAAGACCTGGTGGCCGGCGTGCAAAACGGCATCGACATGTTTGACTGCGTGATGCCCACCCGCAACGCCCGCAATGGCCACCTGTTCACCCGTTTTGGCGACCTGAAAATCCGCAACGCCCGCCACAAAGCCGACGCCGGCCCGCTGGACTCTACCTGCAGCTGCTACACCTGCGCCGGCCACACCCGGCCAGACGGCAGCGTGTCGGGTGGTTTTAGCCGGGCTTACCTGCACCACCTCGACCGCTGCGGCGAAATGTTGGGCCCCATGCTGGCCAGCATCCACAACCTGCACTACTACCTGAACCTGATGCGCGAGGTGCGCGAGGCGCTGGACGCCGCTCGCCTGAGCGCTTTTGTGGCGCAATTCCACGCCGACCGCGCACGCGGGGTGTGAGCCACCGCGCTGCAGACCGTGGCTAGCTTTGGCGGGTAAACACCGTCAGGACGCCGGTGTAGGCGTACAGGTGGTCATGGGCGATTTCACCGGCCGCAAAAAACCCGACCAAGGGCACGTCGCCCAAGGCCCTGCGGATGATCTGCAGCTCGGCGCTGGCACCGCCAAAATGCGGGCCACCGCGCCCGGTGCAACTGACGTAAATGGCGCCCGCAATGCCGCGTGCCGGGTGCGGCGCGGCCTCAGCCTCTGAGGCACGCAGCGCTGTTGCAGCCTCCATCGCCATCTCCTGCGGCTCCAGCTCTTCGCGGATCTCGGCACAAACGCGCATCAGGTCGGCCCGCGCTGCCTGCACATTGCGTTGGCAAAACGCCAGCTGCATGCCCTCCTGCAGCCGGTCTGACACCGCCACGCCGCGGCGACCGGGGTCCAGACCAATCAGGTGGCGCACCAGCACGTCTTTGCCAAAATTGCCAGTCCGGCCCACCGCGGCGCTGTCGCCATACGCACCGCCGGCAAGCGGTGCTGGCACCAGGCCAACCAGCGTGGCTCTTACAGCCTTCAGTGCGGTTTCCGGCTGCGCCAGCGACACCTTGAGTTCGCGCAGCATCACATCCAGTGCCGGCTCGTTGTCAAGCGTCAGCGCCACATTGTCTTGCGCACTGGTGACCTGATGCGCCCGCGCCAGGGGCAGGCAGCCTTGGGTCACCCGAGAGATCAGGTTCACCCCTTCAGCAAAGGCCACGCCACTCAGGCCACCCTGAAACACACCACTGGCCGCCCCCTGACCACGAATATTGCCATTGCCGCCCACCGCAAACTGCACGGTACCCAGGCGGCTCGACGACAGGCCGCCAAACAGATAGCCGGACGCCGTGCGCCCCGCCATTTCATGAATGAGCTCGGCCAGCTCAGGGCCGGCGGGGTCGGCGTGTACCAGGGCGGTGTGAGCCTCAAAGCCCAGGCCCAGCGGCGCGACACCAGAAAACACCCGGTACTGGTCGGGCGGCAATTCGCAAAGCATCACGGCCAGCGCCGGCTCATCAAAATACTCCACATTGTTGGAGGCAATGCCCACACCGACGGTGCCCGACCAGTCGGTGATCTCGGGCAGTTCACCACTCAGGTGGGCCAGAATCTCCTGGGCCTGTGGCGCGTAATGGTCGGTGATGTAGAGCAAGGCCAGCGTGGGTGCGTTGGCGTAGCCGTGCAGCGCCATCTGCGCACGCAGCTGGGCAAGTACCAGGCCAGCCGCCATGCGCCACTGCGGGTGAGTGGCGTGGCCGTAAGGAAATAACTTCATGCCTTGATTTAACCCTAGCCTGTCAGCGACTTCTAGGCGCCGGTTTCTTTGAGACTTTTCGGGCTACAGCCCTTGTCGCAGCTGCATTGTTTGCTACTTTTTTTGTAGCTTTCGGTGCTGGCTTGACGGCACCTGCTGCCGGGTTGCTAACGGCATCGGCGGCGCTGTGCTTGGCCACATCCTTCATGGCTGTGGCCGCAATTTGCTGAAACTGCTGCGTCAGCGCGCCCCACAGCTGCGTGGGGTCCACCAGACCCGCCGAGGCCTTAGCAGCAGGCTTGCCAGACCGACGCTCTTTTTTTGCGGCAAGCTCTGCCGCTGTCGCCGCCTCTGCCGCGCTGCGCGCAGCGGCCGCCGCTTTTTCGCGCTCGTGCCTCGCCCCCGAATCGACCGGGTCGGCGGCCTTCGGCTTGAACGAGTTAGCGAGGTCACCCATGTTGACATTCATGCCCTTGAGCGCGGCGAGGGTCATTTTTTGCACCTCCAGCGCCTGCACCGTGGCGCCAAGTGCCTTGGAGTTCTGATCCAGCCAGAAATGCACCGCCTTGAGCTCGCTGATGCGCTTGTCGAGCTCTTCCACATCCAGAGTCGGCGCGATCCAGCTGGCCATGTTGGGCATCTGCGGCATGGGCTGGGAGGCGCCTTTGGTCAAATTTTGCAAAAAGTCAAAGCCCGGCACAAATTTGCCAAATCCCTCACTCGGTGAATCGCTCATGGTGCTCCTATCAGCTTGCCCACATCGGGCTGCCCACAGCTTAACCCAAGACACGGTGGGCGCCAGCCAGTCACTATCAAGCCAAGTGGTAGGCGGCTGCACCCGGCCTACACTGCTCAACTCAGCAGAATTCCCAGGTGATGCGCCATGCTCCAGCACTTTGCCCAACTCGCCCAGGCCTACCGCGCCTTGCTGGAAGACGCGATAAAACAGCCACCTGTGCTGCCCGGCGACCTGTACCCCGCCGAGGCTGACCCGCCCCAAGCAGATGCGCCGGTGTGTCTGGTCTTTTCACCGCACCCGGACGACGAGGCGCTGGTCGGCGGCCTCCCCCTGCGGCTGAGGGCCGCGGGCTGGCGGGTGGTCAATGTGGCGGTCACGCTGGGCAGCCGGCTGGATCGGCGTGCGGCGCGTTGGCAGGAACTGCAGGCGAGTTGCCGGGTGCTGGGGTTTGAGTTGGTGGCGGCATCCAGCGCGCCCGGCACGGGCCTGGAGGGCATTCGCACGGCGGAGCATGCCGCGCAACACCCCGACTGGCGGGCCGCCGTTCAGCGCGTCATTGAATTGATGGCGCGGTACCAGCCTAGGGTGGTGGTCTGCCCCCATGAGCTGGACGGGCATGATGTGCACATGGCCACCTCGCAGTTGGTGCTGCAGGCCTTGGCTGGGGTACCGGCGCTCTCGCCGCACCTGCTGCTGAGCGAATACTGGAACACCCAGCTACAGCCCCAGCTGATGGTGAGTCTGACGGACCAGCAGGTCGGTCAAATGATGCTGGCCACCGCCCTGCACGTGGGCGAGGTCAGCCGCCAGCCCTACCACCTGACGCTGCCGGCCTGGCTGATGGACAGTGCCCGGCGGGGCGCAGAGCGGGTAGGCGGGCCGGGCGCGGCAGCCAGTGGCATGGCCTACGCCGCGCTTTACGGCTGGCGCCGCCGGGTAGGGTCTGATTGGGTGGCGATGGCGCCGCGCCTAATGCTTGCCGATGACGACGTGGGCGCGCTGTTTGGCGGCTGAGCCCGATGCGCGGGCGTTGGTGAGCCCGAACCCAAAGTCGGCGGAACCTTGGGCTGTACAGCGTCTAGTTCGTTGCTCATTTTCAAAATATGGCCAAGAGGCTTGCGCCCGTGCCAGAGCACATAACCCTTTCGCAACTCAGGCGTGTCGTCATCACCAGGCCAGGTGGCGGCGAAGGACCAGAGTTCATCTCTGGTCTGCTTGGCAGCCTTGAGTTGGGCCCACACCTCGTTCAGGTGGCCGAACGGAAGATTGGGCACTGCGTTCAGCGGGTCGTACACCATCTCTCTTGACTCGATCTCCTCAATAGTCAACCGCTCCAGCAGGTGCTCCGTCTTTACTTTGAAAACTGCCTCCTCCCGCTTTCGTGCCGCTCGGCGGTCATTCAGCAGTTCAGCGCACTTCATCCACCAGACCACAGGCCAGAAAAACACAACGCTCAAGACTACCAGCACGGGTGCAATCACCCAAGCCCGAATGCGGTACCACAGCCTTTTTCGCTCCGGGTGCTGCTCTTCCATCAGCCAGGTGAGGATTTGGCCTTGTGGCAGGTCATGACGGTGTTGCCAAAGATGGGCAGCGACAGTAATCACCAGCGTCAGGACCCCCAAAACCAGGTATAGGAACTGGGCCGGGTTCATTCCAAACACAGGATTAAGGGAACCCAGGCCCAAAGTGATCACGTCTGCTCTCCTTGCTCAGTCCCGCCCGCACCGTGCGTGTTCGCCCATCGGGCGGACGGAAAATGAGTCATCGAACCTGCCGTGTAGCCGTGGTGCTTCGAATCATCTGGCGTGGCTTGCCCGTTCTGCTGCACCCAGCTACAGCGAATCACGCCTTGCTCAAACGCCAGCATCTCGTCACTCTCGTAGACACTGCCGTAGCCCATATGTCGGTAATGCAGACGCTGCCCTTGCGGTATGCGGATGGTGCCTGTGTACCAGTGCGCAAACACCCTTTCGGGGTGGCCTGGGAACACCGACTCCAAACTGACAACGCTACCGTCCATCAGCGTGCCAGTCAGTTTCAACAAGTACAGTCGACCAGCCACGATTTCCCACCTGCCGACATAAGCACGCCAAAGCGCCGTGCAGTTGAACTGGAACTCTGGCTTGCGCCCACCCATGGCGAAATAGTCGGCCAGTGGCTCTGTGCACATGGTCACATCCTCCCCTTGGTATCGCAGCTGCTCACCTATTTGTGCAGTCATTTTTCAAAACCTCCAACATTGAGTCTGTATTGACGATTGGCAGGATGTCTTGCTGTAGTGCTGTGCTGGGCGCCTGGAACTTGTACGGTCATGGCTTAAGCCGGCGTTTAGATTTTGTTAGCGCCTATTCTCCGACTCACCAAGATCACCTGCTGAGCCCGAAAAGATGGAGGAAGTGAAGCCGGGACTGGATGAGTTCACAGTCTTTGGGGCTCGCACCGTGAGCCTTGATGGACTAAGATGGAACAAAAAAACGGCATTAAAACAAACAGGAGACCTACCGTGAGTCTATCGTCAGACAAGACCAGCCATGCGTCAGGTTGCGCGGCGGCGCGGTATGTTTAGCCAAGGTCTCATGTCGGTGGCAAGCTTGCCGCATCCCACAAAAACGGAACGGGGCCATAAACTGCCCGGCATGAGTTCTATCAAACCCCTGTCAGACCTTAGCAGCGCAGCTGACCCGGCCACGTTTACGCGACGCGTGCTGCTGGCCGTGAGCGGCCTGACGCCACAGATCGTGACCGAAACGCTGTACGCACTGGCTTCAGACGAGTATGCGCCCTTCATACCAACCGAGGTGCACCTGATCACCAGCGCAGAGGGCGCCCGCCGGGCCGAGCTGTCGTTGCTGAGTGACGACATGGGCTGGTTCCACAAGCTCTGCTCGGATTACCACATGCCCGGCATTCAATTTGACCGCAGCCACATCCACGTGATGCGTGATGCCCAGCGCCAGCCCATGCAAGACATTCGCAGCCCGCAAGACAACCGGGCCGCAGCAGACTTCATCACCGCCCATGTGCGCAGCATCACAGCCGACGCCGGCTGTGCCCTTCATGCCTCCATTGCCGGCGGGCGCAAGACCATGGGTTTTTACCTGGGCTATGCCTTGTCGCTTTACGGCCGCCCGCAAGACCGCCTGAGCCATGTGCTGGTGAGCGAGCCCTTTGAGTCAAGCTACGACTTCTTTTACCCCACACCCTATAGCCGAGTCTTGCAAACGCGTGACGGCCAGTTGGCAGACACCGCCAGCGCCGTCGTCACCCTGGCCGAGATCCCCTTTGTCAGCTTACGGCACGGCCTGCCCACCGCGCTGCTGACCGGGCAGGCCAGCTTCAACCAGACCGTGGCTGCCGCCCGGGCAGCCATGGCACCACCCGAATTGCTGCTGGATCTGCCGCGCCAGCGCATTTTGGCCGCTGGGCAGGAATTGACCCTGCCCCCCGCAGAACTGGCACTGCTCTCAGTCTTCGCCCGCCATGCCCTGCAAGGGCGCGAACCACTGGCCGCGCCGGCAAAAGGTGCAACAGATGCACCCTGGGCTAAGCGTTATTTGACGGAATACAAGCGCATCACCGGCTCTCTGGCCGACATTGAGGCCACCGAACGCGCCCTGCGCGACGGCATGGACGGCGACTATTTTTCACAGCGTAAATCCAAGCTCGACCGTCGACTGAAAACTGCTCTCGGTCCCGGCGCCGAACACTACCGCATCCACGACGGCGGAACTCGTCCGGGCAAATACAGCTTGATCTTGCCGCCAGGATCGATAAGATTCTTGGCAGATGTGGCGTCCAAGGAGGAAATTTGATGACCATGCGTGAATCCGATTTATTGGCAGCATCATGTCGCGTCGCTTTAGCGGCCTATCTGCACGACCTTGGCAAGTTTGCAGAGCGCGCCAGGATTGATGTGCCCAAAGATGCGCTTGATGCGCACGTCACCCAATACTGCCCGCAGCGCTTCAATGGCCCAAGTGACAAGCGGGGATACCACACCCACAAACATGCAGCCTACACCGGTTTGGCGTTCGATTTGGTCGAAAGCACCGCACCTGACTTGATTCAGGGCGAGATGCATCCCTTCATCAACCGCAGTCAATTGCAGGCCGACCATACCCAGGCAACCGACTCATTGATCAACGCGGCAGCAGCCCATCACCGACCAGCAACTTTTCTGCAGTGGATCATTGCCACAGCAGACCGTGTGGCCAGTGGTTTCGAGCGGGACGAGTTCGATAAATACAACGAATCCAAAGACGAAAACACCGAAACGGCTACGGGACGCAATCATTACCAGGCGCGCCAGCTTTCGCTGTTTGAGCAAATTCGGCTAGACGGTAAGCTACAAAAGGTCACGGCCAAGGACTTGGAGTGGCGCTACCCACTCAAGGCGCTTTCCCCATCCGCCATATTCCCGCAAAAGCGCAAGGAATGTGAGCCCAGTGAGGACGGCCAGGCTCAGGCCGAATACAAGTCGTTATGGCGTGAATTTCTAGTCGCACTTGAAAGCATCCCAAAATCGCACCGTAGCAACTGGGCCCTATGGCTGGATCACTTCGATACCGCGTGGATGACCTTTACACACGCCATTCCCGCCGCCACCGCCTTTGGCATAAAGCCCGAGGTTTCCCTTTATGACCACAGCAAAACCACTGCGGCGCTGGCTACGGCGCTTTGGCGCTGGCATGAAGACTCCAAACAAATTGGCGAGCCAGCCGCTAACCAACTGAAAGAACGCAGCGACTGGAACGCCGACAAATTTTTGATGATTCAGGGCGACTTTTTTGGCATACAGGACTTTATCTTTGCCGACGGCAGTCAAACCAACAAGGCCGCCGCCAAACTGCTGCGCGGGCGCTCATTTCAGGTTTCCCTGTTCACCGAGTTGGCCGCGCTGAAGGTGCTGGACGCACTGTCATTGCCCCCCACCAGTCAAATTACGAACGCGGCAGGGAAATTTTTAATCGTGGCACCCAACACCCCCGATGCACGCGCCCAGCTAGAAGCCGTTCGTACCGAGATCAACCAATGGTTCTTACAACAAAGCTTCGGTTTGGCTGGCTTGGGGCTGATAGGTAAACCAGCCAGCTGCAACGACTTTTTAAAAGGACGTTTTGGCGCATTGCAAAAGAGCCTGTTCGCCGAGCTGGAGCGCGCCAAGTTACAACGCTTTGACCTCACCGCACCGGGTAACCCAGTGTTTGATGTGGACTACCCGCACGGCATTTGCCAGTACAACGGGCGTTTGCCCGTTGACGACTCGTCACAAAAATCAGCCGCGCTATCAAGAGACCAGATCACGCTGGGTAGCGTGCTAACCCGCGAAGACCGGCTCCTGATCGTGCGCGACCCCGCCGTGTTGACAGGCCGCAGCCTCCGGACCTTGGAAGTACCAGTTTTTGGATACGGTGTGGCTTTCACGCAGAACGAGGAGGTCACTGGCAAGTTTGGTGCGCTAGCGCAAGACGGCACCCTGCAGCGTTGCTGGGATTTCAGCCTGCCCGTGAGCCTGACCGACACCCTGTGGCATGGCTATGCCCGGCGCTTTATCAATGCCTACGTGCCACGGTTTACTGCGGTCGACTTGCAAACCAGTGACAAATACGTGGGCTTAGAGAATGAAGTTACCGCTGATGACTTGCGCTTTGAGGCAGGTAAAACTCTGAACCATATTGCCTGCGAAGACCGCACGCCACGACTTGACAAAGATGGACAACAAAGCGGCTGGCAGGGGCAAGTTGCACTCATGACGATCAAAGGCGATGTGGACAATTTGGGCACCATCTTCCAGCAAGGCCTGCTGGAGCCCACCTTCGCCAAAATGGCTGCGCTATCGCGCCAAATGAATGCGTTTTTTGCCATCTGGTTGCCAGCTGTTTGCGCCAAAGAATATCCCAACACCTACACCGTGTTCGCTGGCGGTGACGACTTTTTCCTGATCGGACCTTGGCACATGACGCAAAAACTGGCTGTGCGCATGGCCACTGAATTCAAAACCTACGTGGCCGACAACCCGGGCATCACTTTTTCGGCAGGCATGGTCATGACTAAACCGGGCTTGCCCATGCAGACCCTGGGTACCCAGACAGAAGAGGCATTGGGTGCTGCCAAAGGCACCGACAAGAACGCACTGATGCTTTTCGGCGAGAGGGTGAGCTGGCCTGACTGGGCGCTCGTGCAAGCCGCGCAAGTACAACTAGACCAAGTGTGCGAAAACTACGAGCTTTCTCGGAGCTACGTTTACGGCCTGATGTACCTCATCGACCTGTCCAGCGACAAGAGCAACCCTGAACACGCCATGTGGCGCAGCCGATTTGCCTACCGAACAAGGCGGTACGTGGTCGACAAAATTCGAGACCCTGAAATGCGACAGCGTGCGCAGACAGAATTATCAGTGGCGCTGGGCGAGAAAGGAATCAACGCCCTGGGCACGCGATACCGCATTCCCCTTTTCAATCATTTTTACCATCAACGTTAAGGAGCTATGAGCATGGCAAGTAATTACGGAGGTGGCTACGCGCAGCAACGCGCTGGTGGCCCTGGCCAGGGCGGTTATGACCGACAAAGTACGCCAAGTGCCATGATCGCTTTGTCTGATGTCAAGTTGCAACTACCTGTGTCAGTTGAGCTGTTCTCAAGCATTGCCGAAGACAAGGCAAAAATTGTGGCGGCAGCTGGTGGCGGGCGGAACAATAGGGCCACCCAACTGCGCAAGTTCTACGATGAATTGGTGATGTGGTTTGACAAGGTTAACCACGAGCGCACTAAGGAGGCCAAGGTCAGCAAATACGCCGAGGTTGCCCCCTTCATCAAAATGATGAAGGCCAAAGTGGCTTATGCCAAAGGACGTGACCACGTCGACACTTGCTTTGAGCAAATGTTCTCAAATCTTGTTGGTCAAATTGACGGCCCAGACACACTAAAACACGCCAAATTATTCATGGAAGCCTTCATGGGCTTCTACAAAGTTCACGGGGAGAAATAAGCCATGCCGCAACTCACGAATATCACCACCATTACTGCAACGCTGGAGCTGGTTACCGGTCTGCGCATCGGCGCGGGCGACAGCGAAATGCACATTGGCGGCGTCGACAACACTGTCATCAAACACCCGCACACCCAATCGCCATACATACCCGGCTCCAGCCTCAAGGGAAAAATGCGCAGCCTGCTGGAGTGGCGTAGCGGTGCGGTTAAAGAAGAAGCACTGGGCTGGAAGGACTATGAGAAAGCCAGCGGCAGTGTGCAAGCTGAGGTCAAACGCATTCTGCAACTCTTTGGCATCAGCGGCGATGCCAAGCTGGGCGTAGAGCAAATGAACACAATGGGTCCAACCCGCATCTCGTTTTGGGACTGCAACCTAAACCCAGAATGGGAAGCGCAAATCCGCGAGGACAACTTTGCGTTGACCGAAGTCAAGAGCGAGAACCGCATCAACCGGATCTCAGGTGTCGCCGAGCACCCACGCCAGACCGAGCGCGTGCCCGCCGGTGCGCAATTCGACTTCCGCCTTTCGGTCAAAAAACTGGCCGGTGATGGCGACGATTTACTCAACACCGTGCTGCAAGGCCTCAAACTGCTGGAGCTAGACAGCGTCGGCGGCTCAGGCTCACGTGGCTATGGCAAAGTGAAATTTGTCAAGCTGAAAGTTGATGGTTTGGATGCCCAGGAGCGCCTGGATGCCATTCAACCGTTTGGAGGGTGAATCATGCGCAATGCCTTGCTGACGCAAAAAATACTTGAGACGGTTAGCCAACTGCCAGACGATCAGGCCCGCGAAGTGCTCGACTTTGCCACATTCGTGTCGCAGCGCATTCGACTGAGTGATTGGCATGACCTGCAAAACGCCCAGCTCACTGCGCTCACCGAGCTGTGGGACAACGACGAAGACGAGGTCTGGAATGAAGCTTGATGCTGGCTCGATTGTGTTGGTGCCCTTCCCCTACACCGATTTGTCTGCTTCCAAAAAGCGCCCCGTGCTGTTGTTGACTGACACCAATGCGCGTGGCGACTTCATCGCAATGGCACTTACATCCAGGTCGCAAACCGATCATGCCGTCGCCATCCCGGGTGGGCCATTGCCGCTGGGTGGTGTACTGGTCACCGATAGCTGGGTACGTACAGACAAAATAATCACCTTGCGTCAAACGGTTGTGTTTAAAGTCATGGGCCGTATCGATGCACAAACGCGTTTGAAATGCGTTCAGCAGTTGTGCCACGCTTTGAACTCGGTGGCTTGAATGCGAACCTACGGATACACCCTGCGCCCTTTAAGCGCCTTTGGAACACCACTGGCCGGTGATACGCTGTTTGGCCAGTTGTGCTGGACGCTGCGCCACCAGTTGGGCAATCTCCGCCTGGGTGAACTGCTGCAGGGATACACCCACGGCAGGCCCTTTGTGGTGGTCGCCGACGCCGTACCAGCCGGGCATTTACCACTACCCAACGTACCGTCCAGATTGTGGGCTAGCTCGGAAAATACCGACCGCAAGGCGCTGAAGAAGAAAAGGTGGCTACCCAGGGCAGCACTGAATGAAAGCTTTTCCGAATGGCAGGCCCGCGCACTATCTGATAGCGAAGCCGCAGCGCCATGGCTAAAGCAGTGGGCAGAAGTTAGCAAGCATCGCAACACCCATGGCAGCAGCCAAACGGAGCGCGCCCAGCCTCATAACACCATCAACCGCCAGACCGGCACTACGGGCGAAGGCCAGTTTGCGCCCTATGCCATGCCGCAAATATGGTTTCATCCGGCCATGCAGCTTGATGTGCATCTGGTTTTAGATGTCGCGCGGCTGAGTTTGGCCGACCTTACAGCTGCATTTGATGCGATTGGCGCCACTGGCTTCGGCCGCGATGCCAGCATTGGCCTGGGTAAGTTTGAACGCGTCGGCGAACCCCGTTCAATCATCTGGCCCGCAAACGCTGCACCCAACAGCTACCTCACGCTTGGCCCCTGCGCGCCGCAAGGCCAGGGCTATTGCCCTGTGCGCAGCACCTACCAGGTGGCCACGCGCTTTGGCCGCCATGGTGATGCTGCCGTACAAAGTGGCCAACCCTTCAAACGCCCGGTCCTGCTTGCCAAAGCCGGAGCGGTTTTTTGGCCTGAATCGGCTGATAGCCTTTGCACATTCATCGGCCAAGGGCTGGGCGGCGCGACAACGCCCGTATCGCTGGCCATGCCAGAAACCGTGCAACAAGGCTACGCACCGGTGATCGCCATCCACCGCAGCCTGGAGGCAACGTTATGAACCCGTTTCTGAAAACCTACCGCTTGGCGCTCACGCCCCTGTCGCCGATTCATATTGGTTGCGGGGAAGACTTTGAGCCGACCAATTACGTCATTGATGACGACGGGAAGTCTGGCCCTGTTTTGTACGGTTTCGATCCAAGCCGGGCGGTTTTGAACGACCTGGATCGCGAGAAATTGCTGGCAGCTGCAAACAGCGGCAACTGGCTCGACGTATCACGCTTCTTTCGAGATAACGCAGCGCTTTTCAAACCCCATGCCGCGTTCATGATTCCGGTATCCGGGGGCGTTGCCAAACAATACAAAGACAAACTTGGCGCAGTGGCCAACAGAGAGCAGAGCGGGCGCAACGTAGTAAACAAACTTGAACTCGAACGAACGCAATACTCTGGCGTAACGCTCATGCCGTACATCCCTGGTAGCAGCTTCAAGGGAGCAATTCGCACTGCCGTTCTGGACGACCTGAACCGCGAACAACAACCCGGGGATGTGCAGCTCAGTCAACGGGGCGAGGCAAAGTCCACTACTGCAATGGAAAAACGCCTTCTCAAGGGGGATTTTCAAACCAGCCCACTGCGCCTGCTCAAGATCGCAGACCTGATGCCAGCACCGCAGCGTGACCTGGATCGGCGTGTGATGTATTCCGTCAATCTGAAAAGAAAGCAAATCATCAAAGAAGGCCGTGAGGTGCCAGCCAAAGGACCATCAGCCCGCAAAGAATGCATCCTCCACGGCCAGTTCCGCGCCTTTGTCGCCGATGCCGTGCTGCCATCGCTCGACCCGTACAACGACAGTAAAAACACACCCAGCCCACCACTGCGCCCAGTTGATTTCAAGGCGATTGCCATGCAGTCCAACGCCTATAACCAGATTCGCCTGCAGCGAGAGCTCACCGTGCTGGAAGGGCGCGGCTTGGTGAATCCGGCCTGGAAATCTTCGATCGACAGATTAATGGCTGGGGCCTTGGGCAAGAAATTTGTAGCCGGCGACGCGTTTCTTATTCGACTTGGCCGCTACGGTGGAGCCGAGAGCAAAACGCTGTCCGGCGAAGGCGTGGCCAGGATCAAGATCATGGGCGCGCGCGTGGGAGGTAAGCAAGAATTCACCTTTGAGAGCAGTACAAAAACCGTCTGGCTGGCCGCCGAGCATGAGAACGAACAAAAGCATCTGCTCCCCTTTGGCTGGGCCGTGGTGGAGATAGACCCGCAGGAAGGCGACTCCCCCGAACTCAAAGCCTGGTGCACCGCGCAATCCGAGGGCCGTCCAGACATGACCAAAATCCGCCGGCAGTTCGAGGCTGACAAACAGGCCGCAGTCCAACACAAAGCCGAGCTCGCTGTACAGGCAGCCCAACGCGAACAAGCCCGGCAAGCCGAACAACGGGCCGCCATCCAGCGCGAACAGGCGCTAGCCCAAATGACCGAACAGCGGAAGCAGATTGAAACCTTACGGCAAGCCTGTGAGACGTGGGCCCAGCAAATGCCACCCAAAGGCAACTTTAAAAAACAACAGGCGGATGTGGGAAAGGCCGGTTTCTTTCAAGATGCCAACAAAATGGTTGCGATGGCACAAAGTCAACCGGGGTGGACAGAGCAAGACAAAGCTGCGTTGGCCGACATGCTGGAAGCTTGGCTCCCCCAGGTCGTTGGGCCGTGGGAGAAAGAACAGCGTAAAAAACTCAAGCTTGCGGCGCTGCGGGGGCTTGCATGAGGCCCAGCGTTTTACGCTTATGTCAAAAATTTTCCTTGGGGGTGGTCGACTGTATCTGCTTAGCCCAGGCCAGCATTGAGCGCTTCAAAACAAGCAACCGTAACGCCGGTTCCCATGATGAGTGAGGCTGACGTGCTGAACCATGTGTTTACCGGTGCTGGTGATGCGCAACCTGGCATTGGTGGCAAGTTACTGCAAATCGGCGGCGATGCCAACACTGGCCGGGGCTGGTGGTAGTGCAAGCTGTCCAATCAAAAAACACGGAGTCCTGACCTTGCAAGCCTATCAATTTGAGTACAGCGTTCCGTCGTCGCACACCCTCACTGTGAACCTGCCGCCGGATGCACCCACTGGGCCGGCACAGGTTATTGTGTTGTTTCCCGACGCAAACAACGCACTCAGTCAGCCCAGGCTCCCACAGCTTGACAACATCGCGCAATACCTTGCCTGGCATGACGAACAGACAGCCAGTGGGCGAAGCGCCGATGACGTGGATGCACGGATTCGCGAAGAGCACGAAGGTTGGAGCGATTGACATGCTGTGCGCCTTCCTGGACGCGAACGTCACAATCTCCTTTTTTCAAAGAGTAGCCCCTTACTACCTTGGAGGCCGTGACCAGTTGTGGACAAGCGGTGACAGGCTGGCTAGCGCAGCACAAGGCCACATTGATGTCATCAACATAGGGGAGCCACATGGCACCAACACTTGACCAAAAACGCGCGGCGCTGGCCTGGGGCTATGCCACGGCCAGTGGGCAGAAATACGGTAAGGAATACAAAGGCCCGGATCAATCTGTTGTTACCGACATGCCTGAACTGCCCGCCTACCCTACCCCAACCCCCTTGTGACCCCGACACCCGCCACCCCCGCCACCCCAGGCCCAGGCCCAGGCCACGCCCCAGCTCCAAAAAACATCCTGCTGTGCACCCTGGGCGCCAGTTGGGCTGTGGTGGCGGAGATCTTTGGTTGGTTGGCGCCGCAGCATCTGGATCTGTACGCCCACCACCCGGCAAGAGCTGAGTTGGATGCGCTGCGCCAACAGCACCAATTGACGGCGCCAGATGAATTGTGGATTTGCAGCACCGAAGGCCCCCAAACTCAGGCCAGCCTGGCCTATTTGCGTCAGTGGTGGCAGCGCCTGGGCGCGCCCCTGCCCCTGCGGGTCTGGACGGCCGCAGGCACAGACCAACTTGCCAGCCAGACAGAGTGCGAGCACATGCAAGAACTGACGCTGCGGCTGGTATTGCTGGCCAGCGAGCAAACTGCCGCCGGCGGGCAACTTCTGTTGTCGCTTGCCGGCGGTCGCAAAACCATGAGTGCCGATTTACAGGGCGCGGGCGCCATCTTTGGTGCACAGGCCTGGCTCCATGTGGTCAGCCCCGAGCCATCGCCCCCAACCCTTTTTGCCCGCACCGCCGCCGATCGCGATGCTCAGCCATCCCTATTTGCCGTGCCACTGGCAGCCGGTCTGGCTCGGGCACTGACGCCCTTGGTGGCTGGTTCTGGCACGCGCAACGAGTTGCTCGACATTGAGCTTGATGGTCGCACCGTTTCCACGCAAGCCTTTCCATTGCCACTGGTGGACCCGGGCGCGCACTGCGTTTGGGCCATGCCAGCCAACGCCAACCAAGCTGGAAGTACTAGCAGCCTGCAGGGCGAGTTGCGACGCCGCCAACGCCAGAGCAGCCAGTTACTTGGCAACTTTATGGCGCAATTGGCCAAAACCGAGCACCACGACAACTGGCGCAGCCTCTACCGGTTGCCCCCGGCCACAATCAAGACCCTGCGCGCCACAAGCCTCAAACCTGGGCACCTGCCGTGGCTGACCGCCCTGCCTAAGGCCGACTTACACCGGCACGTTGGCGGGTGCCTGAGCCTGGCCGACCAGCGCACAGTAGCCCATGCCATTTGGCAAGATATTGGGCATAAAAAACAGCTCCAAGCCTTATCAATATTGGATAGTTTGCTACAAATACAGGAGTGGCCATGGCACTGGCCGGATCAGCTGGCCGGTCCAGACCGGCCGGTACTGGCGGCATGCCTCTTGCTGCACGCCAGCGACGCGCAGTTGCAGCACAACCTGTTTGACGTGACAGCGCCGCGCATTGCCTTGAAACAACATGCCCACGGCTTTGCTGCTTACGAACGCCCGGGTGAGTTGTCTGGCTCGGCACTACTGGGCCACCCTGCCGCCGTGGCGCCGTATGCCCGGGCCCTTGTGGCGCAGGCGGTTGCTGAGGGACTGGTCTATTTGGAATTGCGCGGCAGCCCCCACAAATACCGGCCACACGACCCGGCCGGCTTTTTGGCGGACTTTGACCGGGCGCTGACAGCAGCCGGCGCCAGTACCAGTCCCGCCACCGCCCCCGGCGCAGCGGCGGGCTTGCGCGTTGGTTTTGTGTGGATTCTTGACCGCCGCCAGCGCCACACGCTGGCGGCGGTTGTCGCGCAGGCCGTGGCTGCCCGTCAGGCGGTACCCCACTTTTTGCTGGGCCTGGACCTGGCCGGTGATGAAGGCACCTACAACCCCGCAGCGCTGGCGAGTGGTTTTGCGCCAGCCTTTGAAGCCTGCCTGCCCATCACCATTCACGCCGGCGAGGGGGAAAGTGCTGAAAACATCTGGCAGGCGGCCTACCACCTGCATGCTGACCGCATCGGCCATGGGCTGAGCCTGGTCGAAGACGCAGCCCTGGCCAGCCGTTTTAGGGATCGGGGTATTTGCCTGGAACTGTGCCCGAGCTCCAACCGCGAGGTGGTCGGGTTTAATGACCCGGCTGATCTAGCCACCAGCAGCCACCCCACCTACCCGCTGCGCCGCTTTATTGACAGTGGCTTAACCGTGACCCTGTGCACCGACAACCCCGGCATTTCACGTACTACACTGGCTGCAGAATACCTGTGTGCCGCCCGCATGACTGAGGGCGGTTTAAGTCAGTGGGAGAGCCTGGCGCTGATGCGACAGGCCTTCGTCCATGCTTTTTTGCCCAGTGCGGAGCGCGAAGTGCTTACAAAGAATGCCGACCGAATCATCTTCGCGCAGCTTGCCAAACCACCCGCTGAGCACAAGCACCCTGGCATCACCCAAACTGCAGAACACTAACCCATGCCTGCCAAGCAAACCCACCACACCCACCTGTGCCTGGTTTCGGCCCAAGCCACGCCAAACCTGCTGCCCCTGCTGGACGAGGCATGGCGGCCCAGCAAGGTGGTGCTGGCCTGCAGCGCGCCCATGAAAGCCCGGGCACTGGCCCTACGCGCCGTCGTGCAAACCAAGGCCCAGGGCATGGAAGTCACCTTATTGGATTTGCCAGACGCCTACAACTATGCTGCCCTGTCAGACGCCTTTCTCAATTTTCTGGCTGAGCACGAGCATGAGGATATTGCCCTAAACGTCACCGGCGGCACCAAGCTGATGGCCGTGGCCGCGCAAGAGGCATTTCGGGAGGCTGGCAAACCAGTGTTTTATGTCAGTGTGGAAACAGATGAGGTACTGCTGATCGGCGCCAGCAGCGACAAGCCAGTTGCACCCCTGCGCGCCAAGCTCAAGGTGCACGAAATGCTGCGTGCGCATGGCTACCAGGTCACCACCCAGGCGCCGCCCCAGATCAGCCGGGACCTGCGCGACCTGACCGCCCGCCTGATTGACCATGTGGCCAGCAGCGGCCGCGCGCTCGGCGCATTCAATGCCCTGGCGCGTGCCGCGCGTGACGCAAACCTGAAGGCAGAACTGAATGAAGACCAGCGCGACTCACGCACCCTGGGCGACATCATCGCCCTGTTTGAAGACGCTGGCCTGTTGCGTCAGACGGGCAACACCCTGATCTTCAAAAATGAAGAAAGCCGCGTCTTTGCCAATGGCGGTTGGTTGGAGGCGCATGTGTTTGAGGCACTGCAGTCGCTACGCGCCCAGCATGAAGCCCTGACCGATGTTGCTTTGGGGGTACGGGTGCAGTTTGAGGGCGCACAGGGCAAGGATGCCGCCAACGACAAGAACGAAATTGACGTGGCCTTTTTGTACCGCAACACGCTGCACTTGATTGAATGCAAAACCGCCAACCTGGCACTGCCCGGTGCAGGTGGCGACGACAACAAAGCCACCGAAGCCATCTACAAAATGGAATCGCTCCTCAAGCTCGGTGGCCTGCGCACCAAAGGAATGGTGGTGGACTACCGGGGCCAGTTTGCCAGCAGCCCGGCCAACCAAAAGCGCGCGCAAGAGGCCGATATTGAAATCGTTTCAGGCGCCCAGCTCAAAGACCTCAAAGGACTGATATCCCGAAAATGGCTCAGCGCCGCCAAGACATGACTGCCAATGGATATCCCGCTTGCCCGTTACCGCTTTAGTGCCCGCCTGCTTGAGGCGGTGCAACTGCCCAGCTACGCAGGCTCGCTGCTCAGGGGTCAGTTTGGTGCTGCATTGCGCAACGTGGCGTGCATGACACGCCAGCCCACCTGCATGGGCTGCCCCCTGGCCCAGACCTGCCCCTACACCCGCATTTTTGAAGCCGTGCCACCGGCAGAGCACGCGCTGCAAAAGTTCAGCCAGATCCCCAACGCCTATGTGGTAGAGCCGCCTCTGCTGGATGACACCCGCCTGCAATCTGGCGACCTTTTCCAGTTCAATATGGTCTTGGCGGGCGACGCACTGTCGCACCTGGCCTTGATCACCTTTGCCTGGCAACGCGCCCTCAAACAGGGTTTGACGAAATCGCGCAGCGCTGCCGAACTGGTGGCCGTGGAATGGCTGCCGGCCGATTTAGAGCCGGTTCCCATTTGGCGGGCGGAAGCCCCAGTGCTGTGTGACCACACGCCACTGCTGACCTTGCCTGCGGCCCCCCCAAACCTGCAACAGATCACCCTGCACTTCTCTACACCGCTGCGCCTGCAGCAGCAAGGCCAGCCCCTGCGCGCCGACCAGCTTAGCCCACGCACCCTGCTGGCCGCTGTGGCGCGGCGCGTGGCCTTGGTGATGGAGTTTCATGCCCACCAAGACCATTGGGGGGCGCAGGTGCCCGCCATTGCCGCGCTGGCTGAGGGGCTAACTGACGAACGACAACTGCGCTGGCATGATTGGACACGCTACTCCAGCAGGCAACAGCAAGAAATGACGCTGGGTGGCCTGGTGGGCCTTTGGACGCTTAAGGGCGACCCTGAAACCTTGGCCAACCTCTGGCCCTGGCTCTGGCTGGGGCAGTGGCTGCATGTGGGCAAAAACGCCAGCTTTGGCCTGGGTGCCTACCAACTGCGCTGAGCCACCCTGCGGCAAGCTTGCCGCACAACGCAAACCCGCAGACAGCGCCAACAATAGGCGCATGCCCCACCGAGACCTGCACCTGGCCTGCTATGACATCGCCGAGCCACGCCGACTAACTGCGGCGCTCAAGCTGGCACGCCGCTATGCCACGGGTGGCCAAAAGTCTGTGCATGAGCTCTTCTTGACGCCTTTTGAGCGCGACACGCTGGTGGCTGAAATGCGGGCCCTGCTGGAACTGGCCACCGACCGCTTTTTGCTGCTGCGGCTGGACCCGCGCAGCCGCGTATTCACCCTGGGCAAGGCAGTACCGCCAGCTGACCCAGACCACTTTTACATCGGCTGAGGGACACCCATGGGGCTTTTACTGCTGGACCGGGCCCAGCTCGAGATCAAATCTGAAGGCGATGCGCTGGCCCTGTACGAAGCTGGTGAGCGCCGCGGTACGGTCCCCGTCAAGCTGGTCGACCGTTGCGTGATCCATGGCCTGCAAACCCGGCTGGACACCGGTGTGCTGATCAAACTGGCCGAGGCTGGCGCCACCACGGTGTTGATGAGCCCACGACAAAGCCGCCGCGTCGCCATTGTGCTGGGGCCGCAACACAATGACGCTGCTGTGCGCCTGGCACAAGCCCTGCGCGTGACAGACGACGCCTGGTGTTGCCAATGGGCACTGGCTGTGGTGCGCGCCAAGTTGGCCCGGCAGGTACGCACCCTGCAGCGCATGCAAACCCAACGCCCCGACGCCCGCAAGCCGCTCTTTGACGCTCTGCAAACCCTGCAGGCGATACAGACTAGCTTGGCTAGCGCCGGCAACGACACCGCGCCAAGCCCCAACCTGGCCAGTTTGCGCGGCCACGAAGGCGCTGCCGCACGCGCCTATTTTGCAGGCCTGGCCGGTGTGATGCCACCGGCGCTGGCCTTTGCGGGGCGTAACCGCCGCCCGCCCAAAGACCCGGTCAACGCCTGCTTGTCACTGGCGTACACGCTGCTGCATGCACAGGCCGTGCAAGCCTGCCAAACCGTGGGGCTTGACCCGCTGCTGGGCTTTTACCATCGCCCCGCCTTTGGGCGCGAAAGCCTGGCCAGCGACCTGATGGAGCCGCTTCGGCCGGCGGCAGACCTATGGGTGTGGGGGCTGCTACGCGAACGGACCTTACGTGAAGAGCACTTCAACACTGACGCCCGGGCCAGCCTGCTTGGTAAAGCAGGCCGCCAGATTTTTTACGCTGCCTGGGGCCAAAGCGCAAAGCCCTGGCAACGTTGGCTGCGCAACCAGGCACAGGCCCTGGCGCGGGACCTGAGAGGTATGGGCGAGCATTGGATGGCCCCACCAGACGAGGACGACGACACATGGTGAAAGCAAATCAGGCCCGTAGCGCAGGTGCCGGGGCTAGGGCCTTGTACCTGGGACACCGCGACAAAAAACGCGTCAGTTGCACGGACGAAGCATTGGTGGTGCACAACGACCGTGCGCAAACCCTGCGCTACCCGCTGGCACGCGTGGCGCGGGTGGTGAGTAGCACGGTGGTTGATTGGACCGGGGATGCGTTGTCGCAGTGCATGCGCCGGGGCATCGGCATCAGCTGGCTGGATGCCAAGGGCCAGGCACTGGGAACCTGCTACCCCCGGGTCAGGCAAAACCAAAGCTTGGCGACCGCGCTTGAGCTTTGGCTTGAAAGCCCTGTAGGTATGGACCAATACACCCAATGGCTGCGCGCCAGGCGCATGAATGTCCTGATCAACTGGGCCAAGACCCAGACCAACCAAGCGGCACCCGCGCTTTGGGAAACCCTCAAACGCGAGTGGGTGTACGGCGGCCGCATCTATGCCCATCTGCCCGCCGCACTGCACGGCAGGCTGGCAGCGTTTGTAGACAGCCAGTTGGCTGACCATGGCGCGCCGCCCCTGCTCTGGGGACCTGAGACGCAACCGGTCAACCTGGACGATGGACTGTGCAGCCTACTCTGGGCAGAAATGAACCTGGGCACAGGCAGCTTGGCAGACCAAGCAACGCAAGAGGCCGACCTGGCCGCCCTGTTTGAACGTTGGGCAGCACGCAACGGCGCGGCCCTAATGCTGCACCTGGCCAGCCTGCACCGCACGGCCCTGAAAGCCATGTACGAATGAGCCTGCACCAATCCACCCAATGGCTGGTGACCTACGACATTGCCCACCCAAGGCGATTGGCGCAGGTCTTCAAGTACCTGAAGAAAAAGGGCATCCCGATTCAGTACTCAGTTTTCTCGGTGTCGGCCAGCCCAGCCCAGATGGGCGCCCTGATGGCGGGGATAACATCACTGATCAATAGCAAGCAAGACGATGTGCGGGCCTACCGGTTGCCGATGGACGGCTGGCGCTCAACCTTGGGTGAAGACATCCTGCCCAAAGACTTATGGCTCGCGTAGAGACATCCACCGTGCGCGGTGACGGTTGTCAAACCCTGGCTTTGCGAATGTGTTCAAATTTGCCAAGTACAAGCCTAAGTCATTGCCACCATTGGCTTTTTTGACCATTGCGGAAATACCAGATGCCCTGATTCAAAAGGGATTAAGACTCAGTAACA